>Ga0209824_10000049_pt1 | contig 92600 bp, 93 predicted proteins | sample VDWuncwatermetaG_FD_184124 | JGI IMG/M metagenome (GOLD analysis project Ga0209824, IMG submission 184124) | Wastewater microbial communities from Netherlands to study Microbial Dark Matter (Phase II) - VDW unchlorinated drinking water (SPAdes)... ... | reverse complement strand
CCACCGGCCCGCGCGCGTGCAGCTTCTGCGTGCTGATCCCCATCTCCGCCCCGAGCCCGAACTCCCCGCCGTCCGTGAAGCGGGTGGACGCGTTGACGTACACCGCGCCCGCGTCGACCTCCCGCAAAAATCGTTCCGCTCGTTTTTCATCGCGGGTGACGATGGCCTCCGCGAGACCCGAGCCGTGCATGGCGATGTGAGCGATCGCCTCGTCGAGGGACGCGACGATCTTCACCGACAGGATCAGCGCCAGATATTCCGTGTCCCAATCAGACTTCGTTGCCGTTTTGATCAAAGGAAGAATCCGTTTCGTTTTCGGATCGCCCCTCAGCTCGACTCCGGCGGCCTCGTACCGCTTCGCCATCAAGGGCAAAAATCGCCTCGCGATTTTCGCATGCACCAGCAGCGTCTCCATCGCGTTGCACACGCCCGGCCGCTCCGCCTTCGCGTTGAACGCGATCCGTTCCGCCATCGCGAGATCCGCCTTCTCGTCGACGTAGGTGTGGCACAGCCCCTTGTCGTGCGCCAGCACCGGAATCATCGACTCGCGCCGCACCGCCGTCGTCAGCTCGGGCCCCCCGCGAGGTATCACGAGATCGATCATCGAATCGAGCTGCAGGAGCTCCATGACCGCCTTCCTGTCGGGATCGTTCACGAACCCCACCGAGCCCGCCGGAAGCCCCGCCCTGCGCAGCCCTTCCCGCAGCGCCTCCGCGATCGCATGATTGGTCCTCACCGTCTCCTTGCCGCCGCGCAATATCGCCGCGTTGCCGGACTTGAGGCACAATCCGGCCGCGTCCGCGGTCACGCCGGGCCGTGATTCATAAATAATCGCCACGACGCCCAACGGCACCCGCATTTTTTTAATTTTCAGGCCGTTCGGCCGTCGCGAAAATTCCGTTGTCCGTCCCACCGGATCGGAGAGCTTCGCGACATGTTCCAGGGCCCGCGCAATGTTCTCGATCCGTTGATGGTTAAGAGTCATCCGCTCGACAAAGGCGGCGCTCCGGGACGTTTTTCGCACCGCCGCGAGTTCAAGTTTATTTGCCGTTAAGATTTTCCCTGACCGCCGCCTCAACGCCTTGGCCATCTCCCGTAGCGCCCGATTCTTGAGGGCCGTGGATGCGCGCGCGAGAACCCTCGACGCCGTCTTTGCCTCGAGGGCCATTTTCTTGATGTTCATTCGTGTTTTGATGATGGTTATCCACAACCTGCCGTTCAACTGTTGTTGACAACAGTTGGGCCGCACACCGGGGATAACCTTACTTTTTCAATACCGCCAAATTGTCCCTATGCACGACCTCATCCGCCGGCTTATGCCCCAGCACGCCCTCGATCTGCGTGGTCTTCAAGCCCTTGATCTTCTCGAGATCCCGCGAGCTGAAGTTCGTCAGCCCGCGCGCGAACTCGACCCCGTTCTCGACGAGGCTCACGACGTCGCCCGGCTCGAAGGCGCTCGAGAGCCCTTTCACGCCCGACGCCAGCAGGCTGCGGGCGCCGCCCGTCAGCGCGGAGCGCGCCCCCGCGTCCACCAGGATCCGCCCCTTCGGGTGCGATGCGAACGCGAGCCACTGCCGGCGCTTGGCCAGCGGCTTCTCCTCGGGCGTGAAGCGCGTGCCGACGCCCTCGCCGGCCAGGATCGCGGACAAGGTCCCGGCCTTGCCGCCGTTGGCCACGACGGCGAGCACCCCGCCCTCGGCCGCCTGGCGCGCGGCACGCACCTTGGACTCCATTCCTCCGGTGCCCGACGGCCCCGCCTTGCCCGTCCGCGCGGTCTGAGCGCCCAGGCTCATCTCGGGGATCAGGCGCGCCTCGGGATGGGTGCGCGGATCGTCCGTGTAAAGCCCGTCCTGATCGGTCAGAAGCACGAGCAGGTTCGCGTCCACGAGCCCGGCCACGAGCGCGGAGAGCCCGTCGTTGTCGCCAAATTTGATCTCCTCGACGGCCACCGTGTCGTTCTCATTGACGATCGGCACCACGCCGAGGCGCAGCAAGGTCAGCAAGGTATTCCGGGCGTTCAGGTAACGGCCGCGATCATGAAGATCGTCGCCGCTGAGAAGCACCTGCGCCACCGTGATCTTCGGCCGCGCGAACGCGGCCTCCCACGCCCGCATAAGCCGGCTCTGGCCGACGGCGGCCGCGGCCTGCTTGAGCTGCACGCTCGGGCGGCTCTTGAGCTTGAGACGCTCCCGCCCCGCGAGGATGGCGCCGGAGGAGACCACGAGGATCTCGTCGCCGTTAGCGCGCGCCCGCGCGATCTCGCCCGCGAGGCGCCTCAGCACGGCGGGATCCAGGCCGTCGCGCCCGCCGGAGAGGACTCCGGAGCCGACCTTGACGACGATGCGCTTACCCATGCGTCAGCGAGAGTATCAAAATCATGGGCGGGAAGCCTTCGCCGCGAGCTCCTTGCGCGCGGCGAGCACGATCTCGCGAAGCGGATCGGCGCCCGCGACCGTCCGAGATAAAGCCTCGTCATACGTCTTGAGCGCCTCCGGGAAGCGCCCTCGCGCCGAATGGATGGCGCCCAAGGTCAGGTACGCGGGCAGGAACTTCGGCTCGAGGCGGATCGCGGTGCGCAGGTCGGCGAGCGCCGCGTCGTCCGAGCCCTTCAGGTATTCGCACAGCGCCTTGTCGCTATAGGGCGCGGCGACGGCCGGTGAACGCCGCACGACGTCCGCGAAGATCGCGAGGGCCCGGTCGTACTCCTTCAAGTTCTGGTAGGCGAAGGCGAGGCGGCGGTCGCCGGGCAGGAGCGCCTCGGCGCGCGCCAGGGATTCGAGCGCTTCGCCGCGGCGGCCCAGGTCCGTCGCGGCCTCGGCCCGCTCGAGACGCAGCTCCCCGTCCGCCGGGGCGAGGCGGATGAGGTCGTCGAGCATCGACGCGGCCCGCGCCGAATGCCCCGACGCGCGGTACAGCGCGGCGACGCGGCGTCCCTGGCTTGCGTTCAGCGCCGGCGCCCCGGGGCGCGTCAGCGGCTCGACGAGCACGTAGGCTCGCGGGAAATCCTTTAAGGCGGCGTAGACGAGCCCGGCGCGCAGCCGCTCCCCGGCGTCCGGCGTCAGGGCCAGCGCGCGGCCGAGCGCCCGGCCCGCCGCGTCCCGGTCGCCGGTCTGCGCCGCCAGCTCCGCCCGCGCGATCCATGACTCGGCCTCGCCGGGGCGGAGCGCGGCCTCCCCCTCCAGATACGCCGAGCCGCGTCCGAACTCCTTCAGGGTCCGATACAAGGCCGCGATGCGACGCCGCAGCTCCTTCGCCTCGGGACGCAGCGCCTCGGCGCCCGCCAGGAACTCGAGCGCCTCGCCGCGCCTGCCCTGCTCCGCCGCGATCTCGGCCCTCTCGATGCGCAGCGCCGCGTCCAAGGGCGCGCGCCGGATGAGCGCGTCGAGCATCGCGGAAACGCCGGCGGGATTTTTCAGCTTGCGGTGCAGGGCGGCGACGCGGCGGCCTTGCCCTTCGCTCAGGGCCGACGTCCCGGCGCGCGCCAGCGACGCGAGCGCCTCGTCGCGCCGGCCGAGCTCCGCCGCGACCTCGGCGCGCTCGATGCGCAGCTCCGCGTCCGCCGGCGCGAGGCGAAGGAGCTCGTCGAGGATCACCGCGGCGCGCACGGGATCCCCCAAGGCCCTGTGAAGGACGGCGGCGCGGCGGCGCTGCCCCGCGTCCAGCGCCAGGGTCTCGACGCGCGCCAGCGCCTCGAGCTGCTCGGAGCGCCTGCCTAGCTCCGCCGATAATTCGGCGCGCGCGAGCCACGCCCTCGCGTCCCCGGAGAGGCTCGCCGGCATGGGCTCGAGAAGCTCGAACGCCCGCGGTATGTTCTTGAGCTCAACGTAGGCCAGCGCGACTCGGAGGAGCTCCTCGCCATCCGGCCTCAGGGCCCGCGCCCGGTCGAGGGCCCGGGCCGCAGCTTCCCGGTCGCCGGTCTGCGCCGCCAGCTCCGCCCTCGCGATCCACGCCTCCGCCTCGCCGGGCCGGCGCCGCGCCGACGCCTCCAGGAACGCCGCGGCCCGGCCGGGCTCCCCCAGCTCCCGGAACAGCGCCGCGACGCGCCGCCGCAGCTCCTTGGCCTCGGGCTGAAGGGCCTCGGCCCGCGCCAGCGACTTAAGCGCCTCTCCACGTTTGCCCAGCTCGGCGGCGACCTCGGCGCGCTCGACGCGCAGCCTCGCGTCCGCCGGGGAGAGGCGGATGAGCTCGTCGAGCAGCGCGGCCGCGCGCGAAGGATTCTTGAGCTTTCGGTGCAGGGCGACGGCCCCGAGGGCGTCCTTCGATCCCGGCGATTCGTTCGCCGCGAGATCGGCGGCGGCCTGCGCCCGGTCGCCGCGGCCCGCGGCCAGCCGGGCGAGCTCGAGCCGGACGTCCGAGACGCGGCCCGGCCCCGCGGCCGCGGCGATCGCGCGCAGCAGGCGCTCGCGCTCGCCGTCAGGCATCGGCCGGAGAAATTCGGACAAGAGATCAATCAACGGAAGGCGCGACAGCGACGTCGCGCCCGTCTGTCCGCCGGAGAGCGCTAGGCCCGCCTCGATCTCGGCGCGCGCCCGGGCGCCGCTCCGGGCGCGCAGATGCACGGCGGCCTTGAGAAACGGCAGCGCGCGCCGGGGCACGGCGCTGACGTGGAACAACGCCGGGGCGAAGGCGAGCAGGCTCCCGGGACGCCCGTCCAGGGCTTCGGCCCACGCTAGGTAGAACTTAGCGAGCCTCTCCTCCGGGCGCAAGGCCGCGGCCCGGCTGATCGCTTCGCGAGCGGCGCCGACCTCCCCGCGCAAGAGGGCCCGGCGGCCGTCCTCGAGGAGCAGCCAGGCGTCTCGCGCCCCCCCGGCCGCGGCCGCCGCGGTCGCGGCCCGTCGAGGAAAGGCCGCCGCGGCCCCCAGCGCGAACAGCCCCGCGGCCAAGGTGACGGCCGCGCCGCCGACGAACGCGCGCGAAGCCAGCGCCTGGGCGCGCGTTTCCGTTTTCGGCACGCTCCCGAGCAGCGTGGGGAGCCCGCCGGCGGCCAGCGCCGCGAGCAGCGGCCACAGCGGGATCAGATAAGCCTCGGAGATCGAGAGCGCGCCGTGGATCGCTATGAAATAGACGACGAGCAGACCCAGCGCCCGGAATTCTGCGCGCCGGCGGCCGAGCGCCAGAGCGGCGGCCGCGGCCAGGCAGAGCGCGGGATGCGGTGCTGCGATAAACGCCAGGCGTCCGAGGCACGAGGAGAGATAGGCCCAGGGCGCGCGCAGCGCCTCGCGCGCCCACGCCGCGAGCGCGCCGCCGAGCCCCAGCACGCCCCCGTCGACGTGCGCTTTCGCGTCTCCGCTTTCATGCTTCACGAACGCGATCGAATTCATCAGCAGCCCGTCGATGCGCCCCCGTTCGATCGGCACGAACTCCCCGTGGAGAGCCCAGTTCATCGCGATCCACGGCAGCAGGAACAGGAGCGGGATGACGAGGACCGGCAGCGCGGCCTTGAGCCGCTCTCTCGGGGCGCCCCCGGAGAGCGCGTCGTGCGCGGCCAGCGCGAGCGGAAAGAAGAGCAGCGGAGAGCGATGGAGCAGGCTTACACCCAGCGCGAGCCCCAGCAGCACGCCGTTGCCGGCGGTCGGCGCGCGGGCCCGCCGCACGAGCAGCCCCGCGACGAGCAGCACCGCGATCGCATAGAGCGAATTGATGGGAAGCCAGCCGAACTCCCCCGCGAACGGAATCAGCAGCGCGAGCGCGGCCGCGCCCGCGAGCCAGCCGCCCAGCAGGAGCCCGAGCGCGAAGGTGAGCGCGTACAAGGCCGCGAACGACCCCGCCCAGAGCCAGCGGCTCGCCTCGAGCCCGGCATGGCCGAAGAGGAACGCCGAGGCGATCGCGGAGAGCGGCATCGAGTACGACACGTCGAAGTCGAGGCTCGGACGTCCGTGCAGCAGCATCTCGCCGCAGTCGACCTCGGCGTTGCCGTTGTTGCTGCCGAGCCGGAACGGCAGCAGACGGGCGAGGGCCCCCACGACGAGCAGCAGCGACGCCGCGATCAGAAGCCCGGCGAGCGCGCGCCGGAAGCGGCGGGCGATCAGGTGTGGGCCCTCGCGCGCTGGCCGGCGACGGCGCCCCCCGCGCCAGGCGGGCGCGCGAGCGTCTTGCGGCGAATTCCCAAGTGATTCAGCGTGAAATCTCGGAGCATTACGGCCGCCTTGGGAATGAACCGCCGGTTAAGGTAGTCGGGAAGGTGCCGGAGGATGTGCGAGGGGCGCAGGTAGAAGCGCCGGTAGAACTCCCGCTGAAGGGCGAGAACGTGCTCCTCGGAGGCGCCCTCGTTGAGGAACGGCAGCCGCGTCGGATGAGCCGAATAGTCGCGCCAGTCGTCGCTGACGAAGCCGCTCTTGAGCGCCAGCGCCCGGAGCGGCGTGCCCGGATAGGGAACGTAGACGAAGCACGAGATCGCGTCGAGCGGCAGGGACAGCGCGAACTCGATGCTCAGCTCCACGTCGGCCTCGGTCTCCCCCGGGGTCCCGATCATGAACGCTCCATAGGTTCGGATGCCGGCCGCGGCGAGCAGCTCGACGCCGCGCGCGGCGGACGGCAGATCGATGTCCTTGTCGATCTGGCTCAGGATTCGCGGCGAGCCCGATTCGAGGCCGAGAAAAACGATCCGGCACCCGGCCTCCTTCATGAGGGCGGCCAGCTCGGGCGTGAACGAGTTGGCCCGCGCGCTGCAGGTCCAGCCGATGTCGAGCTTCTCGTCGATCATCCGGCGGCACAGCTCGATCACGCGGGCGTGGTTGATGAGGAAATGATCGTCCTCGAACGAGAAAAAATCGAACCCCCAGTCCCGCTTGAGCGCCTTGATCTCCTCGATCACATGCCCGGCGGTGTGGCCCCGCCAGCGGCGGCTGAAGACGGACTGGTCGCAGTACGAGCAGTCGAAGGTGCAGCCCCGGCTCGAGATCAGCGAGACGGAGCGGCTGAAGCCCCGCAGCGGGTTCGGGGAGTAGCGCTTCAGGTCCTTGAGCAGGTGCCGCGCCGGTATGCGAAAGCGGTCGAGCTCCGGCTCGTTGGGGCGCGGAGGATTGACCGCGATCCGCCCCCCCTCCCGGCGGCAAAGCCCTAAAATCGCCTCGAGCGGGAGGCCCTCCTCGAGCGCGCGGCACAGCTCCTCGATCGTCCGCTCGCCCTCGCCGTAGACGCCGAAATCGAGCTCCGGGAGCTCCGCGAGCGTCTCGCGCGGCACCGCGCTGACGTGCGCCCCGCCGAGCACGGTGACGATCTCCGGATCGACGCTCTTGGCCAGAGCGATCACCCGCTTCGCGCAGTGGAACGACACCGTCGTGGACGTGACGCCGAGCAGGCGCGGCTTGAATTCCCGGATCGCGCGCTCAACCGAGGCGAGGTCGCCCCGCTCCGCCGCGCAATCGAGCAGCCGAACCTCGTAGCCCCGCTCCAGCAGCACGCTCGCGATGTAGCAGAAGCCGAGCGGGGGAAGGACCGGGGCGCCCGAGGCGTATTTCCCGTAGATCTGCTCGAGGGACAACGGAGGATTGACGAGCAGGACGCGCTCAAGCCGCATACGGCAGTATAACGAGGTTGTCCGGAGATTACAAGGAACGGCTCAATATGGCAAAATGGGATTATGAGCGCGAATATCGTCGGCATCGGCGTCCGCAAGGTCACGCAACTCGGCAATCCCGTCCTGCGCAAGGTCCTGCGCAAACTGAAGCCCGATGAGATCCGTTCCGAGGAAATCCGCCGTCTCGTGCAGGAGATGGCGGTCACCATGGACGAGTACGACGGCGTCGGCGTCGCCGGCAACCAGGTCGGCGAGGACCTCTCCGTGTTCGTGATGGGCCTGCCCAAGGGCACGAAGCGCCATCCCGACGGGATCGAGCTCACCGTCGTCTTCAACCCCGTGATCAAGCCGGTCGGCGACGAATTCGAGGAAGATTGGGAAGGCTGCCTCTCGGTGCCCGAGCTGCGCGGCCTGGTGCGCCGCCACAAGAAGCTCGAGCTCAGCGGCCACGGCCTCGACGGCAAGGCCTTCAAGCGGATCTACGAGGGCTTCCCGGCGCGCGTCGTCCAGCACGAGACCGACCATCTCAACGGCCTCGTCTACCTCGACCGTATGGACGGCCTCAAGACCTTGGCGTACATGAGCGAGATGGGCCGACGGGGCTGACCCGTGGCCGTCGCGATCGAGACGCAGGGCCTCACCAAGGACTACCGCTCCCCGCTCAAGGAGCCGGGCCTGTGGGGCGGCGTCAAATCCCTGTTCGACCGGAAGTACAAGGACACGCGCGCCGTCGACGGGGTGACCTTTTCGATCGAAGAGGGCGAGCTCGTCGGCTTCCTCGGCGCCAACGGCGCCGGCAAGACGACCACGCTGAAGATGCTCTCCGGCCTCCTGACGCCGACCTCGGGCTCGGCGACGGCGTTGGGCCACGTCCCGTGGAAGCGCGAGACGAAGTTCCAAGGCGCGATCTCGCTCGTCATGGGCCAGCGCTCCCAGCTCTGGTGGGAGATTCCCGCCTACGAGACCTTCAAGCTCAACCAGGCGATCTACGGCTTGAGCGAGGCCGACTTCCGCCGCCACCTCGACGAGCTCGTCGAGCTGCTGCAGCTGGGCGAGCACCTCGCGGTCCCCGTCAAGAAGCTCTCCCTCGGCCAGCGCATGCGCTGCGAGCTGGCCGCCGCGCTCCTGCACCGCCCGCGCCTGCTCCTGCTCGACGAGCCCACGATCGGCCTCGACGTCGTGATGCAGAAGAACGTGCGCGAGTTCATCAAGGCCTACAATAAGCGCTCGGGCGCCACGATCATGCTCACGAGCCACAACATGACCGACGTCGTCGAGCTGTGCAAGCGCGTCATCGTCATCGAGAAGGGCCGCCTGCTCTACGACGGAGCTCTCGATCGCCTCGTCGAGCGCTATGCCGACCACAAGATTCTGCGCGCGCGCTTCGAGGCCGAGGTTGAGCCGAGCGACCTGAAGGCGCTGGGCACGGTGGTCAAGTACGAGGATCGGACGGTCACGCTCGAGGTGCCGCGCGCCAAGATGGCCGCGAGCGCCGCGGCCCTGCTGCGCTCCTACCCCGTCGCCGACCTCAACGTGGAGGAGGTCGCCATCGACGACATCGTGCGCCGCCTCTTCTCCCACGAATGAAGACGTATTGGGTCGCCTACCAGATCGCGCTCCAGGAGACGCTCCAGCGCCGCTCGACCTTGATCATGGACCGCCTGGGCGGCTTCGCGGTCGTCGTGAGCCTGTACGCGTTCTGGACCGCGCTGATCGGCGACAAGGCGACCTTCCTCGGCTACACGCGCCCCGAGATGCTGACGTACGTCCTAGCGCTGAACATCCTGCGCTCCTTCGTCTTCACCGGCCGCGGCTGGCAGCTCGTCGGAGAGATCTCGAGCGGGAAGATCTCCTCCTATCTGATCCGGCCGCTGAGCTACCACGGCTACGCGCTGGCGCTCGACATGGCGCAGAAGACCGTCCACGTCATCGCGTCCTTTTTTGAGGTCGGTTTTCTCGCCTGGCTCGTGCAAGGCGAGCTCTTCCTGCCGCGCGACCCCGCGACCTGGCTCATCTTCGGCGCCGCCGTCCTCCTCTCCTCCCTGATTTTCTTCTTCCTCGAGTTCGCGATCAGCACCTTCGCCTTCTGGACCTCCGAGTCCGGCGGGCCGCTGTTCTGCTTCGAGCTGTTCCTGCAGTTCGCGGCCGGCGCCTTCTTCCCGCTCGACGTGCTTCCGCTCGGCCTGCGCCGCGTCCTCGAGGCGACGCCGTTTCCGTACATGGTGTATTTCCCGGTCCGGATCTTCCTCGAGAAGGTCTCGACGGCCGAAGCCGTGCGCATGCTCGGGATGGAGGCGCTGTGGCTGGCCGTGGTGTTCACGGCGGCGATGACGATCTGGGCGCGCGGCGTGCGCTCCTACGCGGCGGAGGGCGGTTGAAGGCTCTCCTGACGAAATACTGGCGCATCTGGCTGCGGACCGCCTCGATGGCGATGCAGGCCCAGCTCACGTACCGGCTAGGCTCCTTCGGCTTCCTGCTTGGCAAGATGATCCGCCTCTTCTTTTTCTTCGCCTTCATGACCGCCGTCTTCCAGCACGTCGAGACCGTGGCCGGCTACTCTCTCGTCGAAACGGCGCTGTTCTTCATGACCTTCAACCTCGTGGACATGACCGCTCAGATCCTGTTCCGCGCCGTGTACGGCGCGCGGCGCACGGTCAACGAGGGAGACTTTGATTTTTATCTCGTCCAGCCCTGCTCTCCGCTTTTTCGCATGACCTGCTCGACGGTGGACTTTCTCGATATCGTCACGATCATTCCGGTCATCGTGATGACGGGCATGGTCTTCGCGCGCCTGCCGCCGCTCGCGTGGCAGAACTACGCCGCCTACGCCCTGCTGATGGCCAACGGCGTGGCCCTCATCTACGCGATCCACGTGCTGGTCGCGGCGCTCGCCGTGCGCACCCAGGAGCTCGAGAGCGCCATCTGGATCTACCGCGACGTGATGTTCATGGGCAAGTTTCCCGTCGACGTCTACGCCCCCGCCGTGCGCTGGGCGCTGACCATCGGCGTGCCCATCGCCGTGATGACGACCTTCCCCGCCAAGGCCCTGCTCGGCCGCCTATCGGCCGCCTGGATCGTCTACGCCTTCGCTCTGACCGCCGTCGCCATCCCCGCCTCCTGGCTCTTCTGGAAAAGCTCCGTCGCCCGCTACACTTCAAGCTCCAGCTAGGCATCTAGGTGTCAGGCCTAACGGTAATGACAGTATTGACGCCGTAACCGTCCCCCGCTACCCTAACGACGATGGATCAAAGCGGCCGCACCCATGCCCGTTGGCCCAGCGACCTCGCCGTCGAGGTCTTCAGCGGCCCCGTGGGCGGCGTGCGCATCGGCGAGGGCACGATCCTCGACCTAAGTCTCAGCGGCTGCCTCCTGCGTGTGCGCGGAACGCTTAAAACCGGGTCGACCTACCGCATCCGGGTCAACTGGAAAGGCGGAGAGCTCGACCTTCCCGGCCGTGTAGCTCGCGACGCGGGGCGTTCCGGAACCGACCCCGCCGCGCGGCACTATGGCATCGGCTTCAACCTCACGGGCGGCCAGGAAAGAGAGCTTCGTCTTCTCATCGACGAGGTCCGTCGCACAGAAAAACCCGAGGACAAAGGCTTCATGCGCTCCTACTGGGGCTAGTTCTGTCAAAAATGGTGTCAGGCCTGCCGATTGGACAGAATTCCGTCGATTAATGGGCGGAGATGTGTCCTATCGGCAGACCTGACACCAAAATAGGACAGAACTACGCGACGTCGAGGGAGGAGACGCGGAAGGTGGGGGCGCCGAGGGAGCCTTGGAAGGTGAGATCGCTCGCCACGCCGTCGATAAGGGGCAACAGCTCGAGGAGGCTGCCCGAGATCATGGCGCCTTTGACGGGTCCGGCGACCCGTCCCTTTTCGATCGCGAGGCCGGAGACGCCGACGGAGAAGGCGCCGGAGACGGGGTCAACCATGTGCATGCCGAGCACCTCGGCGACGAGGAGTCCGGATTTCGTGTCGCTGATCAGGGCGTCGCGAGTTCCCGTCCCGGGCGCTAGATAAAGGTTCGACGCGCCGGGACCGGGAAGCCCCGCGTAGGAGCCGCGGTAGGCGCATCCGTTCGGGGCCAGCCCCTCGCGCGCCGCCGTGGCCGTGTCGTGGAAATACTCGCGCAGAACGCCGCGCTCGATCATGGCCTTGTCGCGGGTGGGCAGACCCTCGTCGTCGAAGCGGCTCGAGCCGAGCCCGCCGGGACGGCGAGGATCGTCGCGCAAGGTGACGAGCGGCGAGGCGACGAGCTTGCCGAGCCTACCGGCCAGGAGGGAGCGCCCGCCTTGGATTTCGTCGGCTGAGAGCAGCTCGGCGAGCAGCTCCAGAAACTCGACGCCGATCCAGGGCTCGAAGAGGACGGCGCGCTTGCCGGCCTTGACGCGGCCGGCGCCAAGCAGCGACGAGGATCTCAGCCCCGCCTCACGGCCGGCGGCGGTAAAATCGAGGGCCGAGGCCATCCGTTCGGCGCGATAGCCTTCGCCGAGCTGGACCTCCGCGCCGGACTCGGCCGCGACGACGAGCGAGACGCTCGCAGAGCCGCCGCGCTCCGAGGCGAACAGGCCGCTCGTCCCGGCGACGACGACCGTCCCGCGGCTTTCCGCGTACTCGACGCGCATGAGCTTGGCCACGCGCGGCGCGGCCTTCGCCGCGGCCTCGGCTTCCATCAGGCGCGATTCGATCTTCTCCCACGGCGCCGTGAACAGGGCCTCATCCCACAAGCCGGCGGCGAAGGAAGCGTCCTTTGCCGGGTCCGTCTGCGGGCCCGGCAGAGTCCGGCGGGGGTCGGGCTCGGCGTGCGGGAGCTGCTCCAAGGCGCGGACGTAAAGATTCTTGATGGCGTCGAGATCCGCGCCGCCGGCGGCGGCGAAGCCCACTCGACCGTCGCGCGCCACGCGCACCCCGGCGCCGGCGCTCTCCGAGGATTCGAGGATTTCGCGCTCGCCTTCGCGGCGCGACAGCGAGCGCTCCTCGCCGCATGAGAGATACAGCTCGGCCTGCGTGGCGGACGATTGCGCCTTCATCCACGACACGGCGTCGCGCGCCAATTGCTCGAGGTCCGCGCTCATGACTTAATCAGCGCGGCAGCGCCGCCCAACCCATGTAAAGGAAAAGGAAGGAGGTCAGAAGGAAGAACATGCCCCACTTCCGGCGCTCGAGGGCGATGTAGGCGTCGTTGAGAACGTAGTCTCGCAGGACCGCGTTCATGCGCTCGATGAGATCGGGACGATACAGGTAGCCGAACCCAAGAAGGCCGCTGATCAGTCCGATGATGATCTTGAGGGTCGGGGTCATGGCAAGGCTGGATTGTACTTGTTCATGGCCACGTCGATGCCGTTTTCGACGATGACCTTGATGGCTTCCACCGTGCGGTCGAAAACGGCGTCCAGCTCGTTCTCTTCTGACTTGCTGAATTTCCCCAGGACAAAATTAGTCGCGTTTACTTTCTCCGGCTGAGGCCCGATCCCGATGCGAATCCTCGATACGTTGTCGGTCCCAAAGTGCTGGATAATCGACTTCATCCCGTTCTGCCCACCCGCCGATCCGTTCTTGCGTATCCGTATTTTTCCGAGCGGCAGCGCCAACTCATCATAGACGATCAGAATGTCCTCAAGCGCGATGTTGTGATAGGCCGCGAACTTCTGTACGAACTCCCCCGACAGATTCATGTACGTCATCGGCTTCGCCACCCACAAGCCGCCGACCTTCGCCGCGACTCCCAGCCCTTTGAAGTTCGAAAAAGAATCCGCCTCGCCGACCATGCGGTCGGCGAGGCGGAATCCCACGTTGTGGCGCGTCTTCTCGTATTCCGGGCCCGGGTTGCCGAGTCCGACGACGAGCTTAAGCGCCACCGAAAGAAAGGCTTACTTGCCTTCCTTCTTCGGTGCCTTCTTGGCGTCGGCCGCCGCAGCCGGCGCGGCCGCCTTCTCGATAACCTTGCCTTCCTCGTCCTTCTTGCCCTTGGTGGAGGCGGATTCGGGCTCGGCCGCGACGGCGCCTTCAACGACGGCGCCGGGAACGGGCTCGGCCACGACTTCAACCTTGGCGATGACGATGCGGATGACGGTGGACTCGACGGAGTCGAGCACCTCGACGCCTTCCGGCAGCGAGAGGTCCTTGACGGAGATGCCCTGGTGAAGCTCGAGCCTGGAGACGTCCACGTCGATCTTCTGCGGGATCGCCGTCGGAAGCGCCTTGATGCGCAGCTCGCGCATGTCGATGGACATCATGCCGCCGGAGGTCTTGACGCCGGGCGCCTCGCCGACGATGTTCAGCGGGACCTTCGCCTCGATCTTCTGCGTCAGCGAGATGCGCTGGAAGTCCGCGTGCACGGGCCGGTCGGTGACCGGATGACGCTGCAGCTCCTTGACGATGACCGTCTCCTCGCCCTTCGCGTGCTTCAGGCGCAGGATGGCGTTCGCGCCGCCCTTTCGACGAGCGGCCATCAGGTCCTTCTCGGACAGCGCGAGAAGGATCGGGGCCTTCGTGCCGCCATACACGACGGCGGGGATGCTGGACGACGCGCGCAGGGTGCTCAGGTCCTTCTTCGTGCCTTTCTCGGCGCGGACTTCGACGTTCAACGTGATTTCCATGACTCTATTACTCTCCTGTGTCTTAAACGAACAAAGCGCTGATGGACTTGCCCTGGTGATTACGAGCGATCGCCTCGCCCATGAGGGGCGCGATCGACAGAACCGTCAGTTTCCCCCCGGCAAGCGCATGGACCGGGATTGAATCGGTGAGGATCATTTCCTCTAAGGACGACTTGGCGATCAAGTCGTGGGCGGCGCCGGACAGCACGCCGTGGACGCAGGCGGCGTAGACCTTCAGCGCGCCGTTCTCGCGGATCTTGTCGGCGACCTTGCAGAGCGTGCCGCCGGTGTCCACCATGTCATCGAGGATGAAGCAGTTCTTCCCCTTCACGTCGCCGATGATGTTGTAGACCGAGGCCTCGTTCGGGCGCGGGCGCCGCTTGTCGATGATGCAGAGCTGGGCGTTGAGGCGCTTCGCGAACGCGCGGGCGCGCTCGACGCCGCCCACGTCGGGCGACACGACGACGAGGTTCTTGAGCGCCTTCTTCTTGACGTAGTCGATGATGATCGGCGCGGCGTAAAGGTGGTCGACGGGGATATCGAAGAAGCCCTGGATCTGCGCGGCGTGCAGGTCCATCGTGATGACGCGGTTGGCGCCCGCCTCGACGATGAGGTTGGCCACGAGCTTGGAGGTGATGGGCATGCGCGGCGCGGTCTTGCGGTCGGCGCGAGCGTAGCCGTAGTAGGGCATGACCGCCGTGATGCGCCCCGCCGACGCGCGGCGCAGCGCGTCGATCATGATGAGGAGCTCCATCAGGTTCTCGTTGGTCGGGCGGCAGGTCGGCTGGATGACGTAGCAGTCGGCGCCGCGGACGTTCTCCTCGATCTGGAGGTTGATCTCGCCGTCGGCGAAGCGGCCGACGTGGGTCTTGCCCAGGGGCACGCCGAGGTACTTGGCGATGTCGTCGGCCAGCGGGCGGTTGGCGTTGCCGGAGAAGATCTTGATGCCGCGCAGCGACTTCAGGCCTTCCATCGGGAGGGGCTTCTCGACGAACTTATGTGACGCCATGCGCGCCTCCGCCTTCTCGGGTGATTTGATGGCCATGTTAGGTCTTGTTCACCTGGCGGGCGCGCGCGATCGCCAAAGCGTCGTCGGGAACATCCTCGGTCACGGTGGAGCCGGCGGCGACCTTCGCCCCGCGGCCGACCTTCACGGGCGCGATCAGATTCACGTTGGAGCCGATGAAGGCCTTCGCGCCGATCGTCGTCTTGTGCTTCTCTTTTCCGTCGTAGTTGCAGGTGATCGTGCCGGCGCCGATGTTGACATCCTCGGCGATGTCGGCGTCGCCGATGTAGGAGAGGTGGTTGACCTTCGAGCCGAAGCCGATCCTCGAGGCCTTCACCTCGGTGAAATTGCCGATGCGGGCGCGAGGGCCGATAGTGGACTCGGGACGGATGTGGGCGAACGGGCCGACGGAGGTCTTCTCGAGCAGGCGCGACTGCATGACGTAGGAGAAACGGACCTCGCACTCGTTGCCGATGACGGTGTCCTCGATGTGCGTGAAGGGCCCGATGCGGCACATGCGTCCGATCTTCGTGTGGCCGCGGAGAATGGTGCCGGGATAGATCACGGTGTCCTGGCCGATCTCGACGTCGGCGTCGACGTGGGTGGACTGCGGATCGCGGATGGTGACGCCGGAGATCATGAGGCGCTCGAGCATGCGCTTGTTGAGGACGCGCTCGGCGGCGGAGAGCTGGGCGCGGTTGTTGATGCCCTGAATCTCTTCGGAATTCGAAGACGTGTACGCGTGGATCCGTCCGCCCTTGCCGCGGATGGCCTCCATCACGTCGGTCAGGAAATGCTCCTTCTTGGGGCCCTTCGCGCCGATCTCCTTGAGGCCGTTGACGAGAGCCTCGACCTCGAAGCAGTACGCGCCGGAGTTGACCTCGGTGAGCGCCAACTCCTTCGGGGTCGCGACGGACTCCTCGACGATGCGCTGGACCTCGCCCAGGGCGCCGCGCACGATGCGGCCATAACCCTTCGGCTGCGCCAAGCGCGCCGTGAGCAAGGTGGCCTGGCCCTTGAGCTGTTCATGGGTCAAAAAGAGATTGTAGATGGATTCGTAGGTGAGCAGGGGCGTGTCGCCGCACATCACCATCGCGGTCTTGAACTTCTTCAGGAAGGGGAGGGCCTCGAGAACGGCGTTGCCGGAGCCCATCTGCTTCTTCTGGTGGATGATCTGCAGCGGCCGGGCGATGCCGACGGACTTGAGCATCTCCGTGGAAGCGTCCTTGACCTGCGCGGCCTCATGGCCGACGACGACGCCGATCGAGCCCGGCTTGAGGGCGTTGGCGATGCGCAGCACGTAGAAGAGCATCGGGCGGCCGCCGACATGATGGAGCACCTTCGGGATGGAGGATTCCATCCGGGTGCCCTGACCGGCGGCGAGGATCAGCACGCACAGCTGGCCTTGTCCCTTTTTGGTCGCGCTCATTTCATTTTCCTGTGGGTCTAAATCGCTAATTCCCGGGCGTGGACTCGAACCACGAATAACGGCTTCAAAGGCCGCTGTGTTACCATTACACCACCCGGGAGTTAATACCGGCCCCGGCGACGGCCTTGCGGACTTCCTGCTCGTAACAAGCGAAAACTTTCTTCTCGAGAAGCGCCCGGAACTCGACGGTGATCGGGTGCGCCACGTCCTTGAAGCTTCCGTCGGGCATCTTGCGCGACGGCATGCAGAGGATGAGCCCCTTGTCGCTTTCGATCACCTTCAGGTTGCGGACCACGAAGCAGTGGTCGAACGTGACGGTGGCGAACGCCTTGAGCTTATCCTCTTTGCGTAAATGGACGCGGATTTCCGTGATTTCCAAGATATCAGCCGTGACAGCTCGTCAAATAGACCTTCCAGGGGTAAGCCTGGAGCCGCCGGACGACGCGCACGCCTTCGGCGTGCGTGCTGACAAACCCGAAAACCGAAGAGCCCGAGCCCGACATGCGCACTCCCTTCGCTCCCGCTGACTCCAGGATGCGTCTGGCCTGCGCCACTTCTTTCATGACCGGCAGCTCCGCCTGCTCCAGGCGGTTGAAAAGAAGCCCCCCCCATTCCTCGACGGGACGGCCTGTTTTCAGACGACGGATGAGTTTATCAAGTTGGGACAGATTGGTCAATATATCGCTTCGGCGACGGGGAGGTACCGCCGTGAAGACGGGACCGGTGGGAGATGGAAAACCGGGCCACACGAGCACCATAAACGGCAGGGATTTAGCGATTTGAACCGGTTTGAGCCGGTCTCCAATCCCGGTGCCGCGGCAAAAATTCGCGTCTTTGAGGAAAAAAGGCACGTCCGCGCCCAATTTCACGCCAATATCGTGAAGTTTTTTCTTCTTCGCGGCTGTCAAATTAATGTTTAAAAGCCTAGCTAATCCTAATAATGTGCCAGCCGCGTCGGAGGAGCCGCCGCCCAGACCCGCACCCATCGGCACACGTTTGGTCAGCACGATCTTGACGCCCACGCCTACCCGGAATTCCCGGTAAAAAGCGCGAGCGGCGCGCAGAACGAGGTTGTCGGGGCCGGCCGACAGCGGCATGGTGCCGAGCTCATCGATGATCTCAAGGGTCGGCTTATTGCCCCCCACGACCTCCATGTCGAGCACGTCATAGAGATTGATCTTGGCGAATAGGGTCGCGAGCGTGTGGTAGCCGTTCTTGCGCCGGCCCGTGACCTCGAGAAAGAGGTTGATCTTCGCCGGGCATTGCTGCTTCAAGGTAAAAACTCGGCCTTCGGCTCGGCGCAGGAGATCGCCAGTTCCCAGAACCGCCCCTTGGTCTCCATGAGCCGAGGCACCTGACGCCCGCCCGCGCGCATGAAGTTCGACAGCGCGACGGAGACGCCGTTGTCCGCGGGAGAGATTCCGCGAGCCAAGCCGTCGCCGAGGTCGATCCGCCAAGCGGGACGCATCAGGCTGACGCGGCCCCAGCCGCGCTCCAAGCGCGCCGGCCCGGGAGCGAACGCCTCGCCGGAGAGCGCCGCCGCGATCGCGGCGAACGCGCCCTGGGCCGCCTCCTCGACGCGGTTCTGGTCGACTCCCGGCACGGGGAACGGGTCCATCGAGAAGCCGCGTCCGTCGAGTCGCGCGCGCCACGCCGTCGAGAACATCGGACCCAGAAGCTCGAAGGTCACCTCGCGCGGGGCGCGAAAGACGAACAGCGCCTGCCGCGACACCGCCCGGCCCGCGATGAGGCCCTTGAGCTCGCATAGGCCGCTGGTCTTCTTGACCCCGCCCTGGACGGCGGACAGATGCCGCCGCCACAATTCGCCGCGCTCCTCGTCCGGCAAGTCCTTCTCGAGCAGGTCCGCCTTCGCGCCGGCCTTAGGCGAGCCCAGGCTTTGCGCGAGCCGCCACGAGAGCCATGCCGCGTCGGCTTCGCCGACGCCTTCATAAGCGGCGGCGAGGTGTTCGCGCAAAATTTCGTCGTCGGGAATCGCCTTCGCCGCCGCCGCGAGCTCGACGACGGCCTCGGTGCTGCGGCCCTGCCGGAACAACGCCCAGCCGAGCGAGTCGCGGTACGCGGCGTTGCCCGGCTCGATCGCGAGCGCGCCCCGGATGAGGCCCTCGGCCTCAGGAAGCTTCAAGCCGCGGTCGGCCAGCGCGTAGCCGAGATAGTTGAGCGCCGGAGCGTCGTCGGGCTTGCTCTCGAGCAGCGCGCGGAACTCCGTTTCGGCCTCGCCGATCTTGTCCATCTTCTCGAGGATCGTCGCCAGCTGCCACCTCGCGTCGCGGTCCTCGGGCTTGAGCGCCAGCACATCGCGCAGAAGGGCGACCGCCTCGGCGCGTTCGCCGAGATCGTCGTGGCCCAAAGCCAGGTAGTAGGCGATGCGGTCGTCCTTGGGCCAGCGTTTGCGCGCCTCCTGAAGGGTGCGCATCGCCTCCTTCACGCCCCCGGACTGCAGCTGGTAGTAGCCGAGGCGCAGATGCGCGGTGGGATCGTCCCGCAGCGCGGCGCTGTCCTTCAAATACTCCGCGGCCTTCTTGAAATCGCCCGCGCGCTCGGCGTCGGCGGCGAGCCAGGCGGAGGCGGCCGCGTCGTCCGGGCGCTTCTCGCGCAGCCGGAGGAACTCCGCGCGAGCCGCGTCGCCGTCGCCGCGCTCGGCCTCGAGCTCGGCGATGTGCGTCCACAGTTCATAGTCGTCGGGGATCGAGGTCAGCACGTTGCGGTATTCCGCGATGGCCGCGGCCGTGTCGTGGGTGACCTCGAAAACCTGGCCGAGCGTGAGGCGGACCGGGTCGGATTCGGCCTCGTCGAGGGAGATCGCCCGCCGCAGCTTCTCGATCGCGGCGGGATAACGGGCCTCCTGCGCGTCGAGCTTGGCGAGCTCATGCAGGACCTTGGCCGCGTGCTCGGGGTTTCCGCTCTGGAAGCGCTCGAGCATCGCGCGCGCGCGCTTGGGATTCTTCGGAGCTATTAGCTCCGTCAGAGCCAGGATGGAGTCGACGGACGCGGGATCGAGCTTCAGCGCGGCCTCGAAGGCCGAAATCGCCTCCTCCTCCTGCCCGCGCGACCAGAACACGCGCGCCAGGATCATCTGCGATTTCCCGTCCTTGGGCGCGAGCTCCAGACGCTTGCGCGCCCAAATTTCGGCGCGGCCCCAATCCTCCAGCTCGAGCGCCAGGTCGGCGGCCTCGCCCGCGAGGAACGCCGAACCCGGGTCGAGAGCCAAAGCCTTCTCGTATGCCGCCAGCGCCTCGGCGTACGCGCCGCGCCGCTCGAGCAAGGTCCCGCGCAGGTACTCCTGCTGCGCCGCGGAGGAGCTGCCGGAGCCCGCGAACGAGCGGCCGGGGACGGTCAGCAGGAGTGCTAGCAGGGCGGCGAATTTCATTCGAGTTTCAAGTCCATGAGCACGGCGTCGGCGCCATCATAGTAAAACTTCGGCCGGCGGCCGACAACCTCCGCGCCGGCCTTCTCGTAAAAGGAGAGCGCCCGCGCGTTCGCGGCCGAAACCTCGAACGAGATTTTGGCGCAGCCGCGCGCCTTCGCCGCGCGCGAGAGCTCCGCGAGCAGGGCGCGGCCGAAGCCTCCGCCGTCGGACGACGCCGCGATGTCGAGAAGGCGGCAATCCCCGTCGACGACGCGGGCGAACGCATACCCTCGGCCGGGCGCGACGAGGAAGATCGAATCGGGACGCGCCAGCTCTTCAAGGAGGGCCGTGGCGGTCCACTTCGCCGTGAACGGCCGGGACAGCGCCAGCGCGAAGATCGTCGCGACGTCGCCCGCCGAAGCGGGCCTAACGACTAGGGCGTTCATAGCTCGCCGGCTTCAGGTAGAACGGCTTGAACGGGGGAATCTTCTTGGCGGCGAGCAATTTCTCGGCGACAGGCAGCAGGTCGGCCGCCGTCGCCTCACGCAAGAGGACATTGAGCCCGCGCTTCTCGGCCGCGGCGCGGAAGTCCGGCCAATCCTTCGGCGCCGTCCACGCCGCCTCGCCCGCGGCCTTCCCCTTGCGGAACTCCTGCGAATACACCTCGTCCTTCCAGCCGGGCAGGGCGCCGAGGACCCGGTCGCCCAGCCCCGCCGCGGCGGCGAGCCGGCTGATCGCGAGCGCGGGAATCTTCAATTGAAACCCGGCGGCGGCGGCGAAGGACAGTCCGATGCGGATGCCGGTGAAGCGCCCCGGGCCCGAGGCCGCGGCGATCGCGTCGAGATCCTTCCAGCCGAGCCCGGCCTTCTTCAACAAACGCTCCACGAGCGGCAGCAGGGCCTCGTCGTGCTTCTTGGCCGCGCGCTTGAGCTCGTGGGGGCCGAGGGCGACGGACAGGACGTCGCCCGTGCCGTCGACCGCCAGAATGTTCATGGGAGCGATTCTAGGATTTTTCGAGCCGGAAGGCCGGTGGCCTTCAGCGCCGCGCGTCGCCCGCCCCGGACATGCGCCAAGGTGATCACAAGGCGGTCCTTCGGCCACCGCCCTCCGGCCGCCGCGGGCCACTCGACGACGACCGCCGCGCGCGGATCCTCGAGCAGCTCCTCGATGCCCACCTCGAGGTGCTCTCCCCGCGCCAGCCGATAGAGGTCCAGATGGTGCACGGTCAGCCGCTTGCCGCGGTAGACATGGGCGAGCGCGAAGGTCGGGCTCGACACCCTCCCGCGATAGCCGGCGCCGCGCGCGAGTCCGCGCGCGAGCGTCGTCTTCCCCGCGCCGAGCGGGCCGCGCAGCAGCACGAGCGCGCCGGGCTTGAGCTTGCGGCCGATGCGCTCGCCGAGCGCGATCGTCTCGCTCTCCGACGCCAGCTTCAGTCGGTCCCTTTTCCAACGGCGTGTGGAAGGGACACTCCTTCGCTTATCGCTCAGTCGCACAGGGCCTTGAAGGCGTGCGGCAAGTAGTCGGGCAGGTCGGCCGAGGTCACGGCCCAGGCGGTAAGCTCTTTTTCCGCGGCGTCGCCGGCGGCGCCGTGCAGCCAGGCCCCGAGGGCCGCCGCTCTAAAAGGAAGGTCGCCGGTGACGCGGCCGGACGCGAGCATCTGCGACCATAAGCCCGCGATCAGCCCGGTCAGCACGTCGCCCGACCCCGCCTTCGCCAAGCCCGGTCCGCCGGTGCCGTTGGCGACGGTGCGCGCTCCCGACGAAATCAAGGTCTTCCGGCCTTTGAGCAGCGCCACGCCGCCGAGGCTGCGCGCGAGCTTCTCCACGCACTTGAGGCGCTGGGCCTCGACCTCTGTTTTTTTCATGCCCAGCAATCGGGCGGCCTCCGCCGGGTGCGGCGTGAAGACGCACGCGTGCTTGCGCGCCCGCAGCATCTGCACGACGCCGTCGATCTCCTGCTGGGCCAGATTATTCAGGGCGTCGGCGTCCACCACGGCCGCCGCCGGCACGCCCGACAGAGCCAGGAGCACGAAGCGCGCCGCGTCCGCGTGCGTCGTCACGCCCGGGCCGATCGCCAGCGTCATCACGCGCTTTTCCTTCGCGTATTCCTTGAGCCGGTCCACGCCCTCGGGCCGGAAAGCGCCCGCCGCGTTCTCGGGGAGGGCCAAGGTCATCGCCGACGGCGCCGCGCCCGCCACCGTCCCGGCGATGCCGCTGGGAACCGCGACCGTGACGAGGCCCGCGCCGGAGCGCAGCGCTCCGCGCGCCGCCAGGATCGCCGCCCCGGCCATGCCGCGCGAGCCGGCCGCGATCAGCACGTGCCCGAAAATCCCCTTATGGTCGTCGGGCTCGCGCGCGACGAGCCCCTCGCGCAGCTCCGCCTTGCCCAGCGCCTTGACGCTCACCGGGCTTCTTGAGAGAGCAGCTTCTTCCAGCTCTCGGGAATGTGCGCGCGCGGATGCGGCACCAGGCTTCCCATCAAGGTCCAGCGCGGCTTCACCGGATGGCTCTTCAGCGGCATCCCCGCCTCGTCCGGCAGGCGGTCGGCCTTCTTCAAATTGCACGGCCGGCAGGAGGTCACGATGTTCGTCCACTCGTTGCCGCCGTCCCGGGAGCGCGGAATGACATGGTCCAGATCGAGCTCGTCGCTCGGCTTGCGCTTGCCGCAGTACGCGCACTTGTAGCGGTCGCGCGCGAACACGTTGTGCCGGGTGAAGGCCACTTCACGGTGCGGGATGCGGTCGTAGCGCACGAGGCGGATCACCTCGGGCCGTGCGAAGCGCAGGTTCGTCGACTGCACGAAGCCCGCGGAGAGTTCCACCCAGTTCGACGACGCCGCGACCCAGGCCTCGAAATCGTAGGGGTTCAGGTCCTCGTCGAGCGCCTCGGCCAGCCCCATATAGACCAACGTGACCGCCCGCCGCCAATCGGCGACGGCCACGGCCCGGAAGCTGCGGTTGAGCACGAGGGTACGCCCCATATCCCAATAGACTAACAGGCAAATCACGCTCAATCAACCCCCCGCTGGCGTAACCTTTAATATTCCAATAGAATGAGGGCGAAGGCCGCGCCTGGAGGAATCATGCGTTTTATCGCTTTAATCGCCGTTTTCTCATTCGTCAGCTCCGCCCGCGCCGACGACAAGGCGAAATCCGCCTACGGCGCGCCCGTCACCTTGACCGAGACGACCCCGCTGGCCGACGCGCTGGCCAAGCCCGAGTCCTTCACGGGCAAAGAGATCGTCGTCGAGGCGATCGTGACCAAGTCCTGCAAAAAGAAGGGCTGCTGGATGATCCTTAAGAACGGCGACAGCGAGGTGCGCGTCACGTTCAAGGACTACGGCTTCTTCGTGCCCAAGGGCCTGACGGACCGCCGCGCGCGCGTGCAGGGCGTGGTCGCGCGCCAGACCCTGTCGATCAAGGACGCGCGCCACTTCCTCAAGGACGAGGGCGCGTCCAAGGACGAGATCAAAAAGATCACGGCGCCCGTCGAGACGGTCTCCTTCGTCGCGTCGGGCGTGACGCTCCTGCCGAAGAGCTAGACTCGCCGGCCGGACGCGAACGGCCGGGCGGCGCCCACGTTCCAGCGCTCGAGGCGATGCAGGTTCCGGACCAGCAGGCGCGCGAGGAACATCGGGCAGCCCTTGTTCCTCAGCTTGCCGGCGCAAAGCTCCTTCATCTGGGCGACCGTCAGATCAGGCTGCGTGAAGCGCCCTCCGGCGTAGCAGAAGCTGCAGTACGTGCGGCTTCTCGTGCCGTCGGAGTAGGTGCCCCCGCCGTTCGGATCCTCGGCCAGCGGCATTCCGCAGCTCTGGCAATGCTCGTGCGGCTTCATACGCGCACCTCCAACGACGCGTGCCGTCGGAAGCCGGGACGCAACGCTTTGGCCCGGAAGAGCGGAGTTAGCTAAACTGTCGGGGTGAGCCAGCCCCTTCCGATCGCGGCGTTTCGCGGAAAGATCGCCTCGGAGCTGAGCCGCGCCGGGAGCCTGATCCTGACGGCGCCCACCGGCAGCGGAAAGTCCACGCAAACCCCGCAATATCTCCTGGGCAGTCAGCCCGGAAAAATTTTGGTGCTCGAGCCGAGGCGGCTGTCGGCGCGCAGCCTCGCCGGGCGCGTGGCCTCCGAGCTGAAAACCCCGCTCGGAACGGCGGTCGGCTATCAGGTCCGCTTCGACAGCGCCTGCGGTCCGAAGACCGAGATTATTTTCCAGACCTACGGCGTCTTCATCGCGCAAATGCTCAAGGATCCCGAGCTCAAGGGCGTGGGGGCGGTGCTGCTCGACGAGTTCCACGAGCGCAGCCTGGACTGCGACCTGGCGCTGGCCTGGCTCAAGGCTTTGCGCAAGGGCCAACGCCCTGACCTGAAGATCGCGGTCATGTCGGCGACGCTCGAGGCGGAGGCGCTGTCGCGCTATCTGCCGGAGGCGGCGAAGGTCGATGTGCCGGGGCGCCTGTTTCCCGTCGATATACGCCATCATCCGCTGGACGCTCGCGGCGGGCCGGCCGAGGGCGCGCTCGCGGCCCTGCGCGTGCTGGCGAAGGAAGGGCTCGACGGCTCCGTGCTGATCTTCATGCCCGGTCTGCGCGAGATCCGGCGTGCCGTGACCGTGCTGACGCCCTATTGCCGGGAGCAAGACCTGGAGCTTCACGCCCTTCACGGGAGCATGGATTTGGCGGAGCAGCAGAAGGTGTTGGAAGAGTCCCCCCAACGCCGGGTGATCGTCGCCACGAACGTCGCGGAGACGGGCCTGACGATTCCCCAGGTGACCGTGGTCATCGACAGCGGGCTGCACCGCGTCGCGGCGCATGACGCCGCGCGCGGCATCAATACGCTTTATCTGTCCCGCATCAGCCGGAGCAACGCGGCCCAGCGCGCCGGACGCGCCGGGCGCACGGCGCCGGGGCGCTGCGTTCGGCTCTGGTCGAAGGCCGACGAAACCGGCATGGCCCCGAGCCTTGCGCCCGAGATCACGCGGCTCGAGCTTAGCGCCTTGCGTCTGCAGGCCGCGTCCTTGCCCGGGAGCGTGGATTGGATCACGCCCGCGAAGGCGGACGCCTGGACCGGCGCGGGGCGCGCGCTGGCGGCGCTCGGCGCCGTGGACGAGGCGGAGCGCGTAACGGCAAAGGGACGGGCCCTGCTGCGCTATCCCGCGCCCCCGCGGGTCGCCGCCGTGCTCGAGGCGGCGCGCGCGCTGGGCCCCGAGGCGTACGAGCGCGCCGCCGCGATGGCCGCCGTCTTCGAGACCGCCGGCGACCTGCGTCCGGGCCAAGGCGACCTGACCGCGCTCGCCGAGGATCTGCTCGCGGGCGCGCGCGAGGAGGTGTCCTGGGAGGCGTCCGAGATTTTCCGCCAGTTCAAACGCCTCTATAAGGACGAGGGCGGCGCCGCGCCGAATCCCTCCCCGGACGCCTTGCCGCTCGCCTGGCTCGACGCGTTCAGCGATCGGCTGGCCGCGCGCGAGGGCGAAGGGCTCTTTTACCGGCTCAGCGACGGCCGCGGGGCCCTGCTGCCCGCCGTCAAGGACGCGCCCGAACTATTGATCGCGCTCGCCGTGGGCGAGCGCGCCGGAGGCGGACAGGCCCGCCAGGTCGGGATCAATCTATTCCTGCCGTTGAGGCTGGAAACGATCACGCGGGCTTTCCCGTCGGAATGCGCCTGGACGCCCGCCACCGAGTTCAACGACAAAACCAATCGCGTCGTCAAAGAAGAACGTCTCCTGTTTCGAGGCCTCGTCTTGGCGCGCCGCGAGGTCGCCGCGCGCAAGGACGACCGCAAGGTCGCCGCCGACCTGTGGGCGGAGAAGTTCGCCTCGGGCGAATTGACGCACCCCGGCTTCGACGACAAGGTCCGCCAGCTCGTCGTGAGAGTCGCCCTGGCGCGGCGGCTGTATCCCGACATGAGCTATCCGGAGATGACCACCGACGACTGGCGCCTGATCTACGGTGAGGTCTGCGCGGGGAAGAACACGCTCAAGGACATCGAGCGCGTGAATCTTCTGCCGCACATCGAGGGCTACCTCGGACAGGCCCTGTCTTCCTTTCTCGACCGCGCCTTGCCCGCGACGAAGAAGCTCCCTTCGGGAAAGACCGGCAAATTCATCTATCACGAGACTCATCCTCCCGAATTGAACGCGCGCCTGGGCGACTTCGTGAAGATGACGGGGACCTTGAGCCTGTGCGAGGGACGTCTGCCGGTGACCTTTGATATTTTGGCGCCCAACTACCGCACCGTCCAGAAGACGAAGGACTTAGCCTCGTTCTGGGCCAACAACTACCCGACGGTGAAGAAGGAGCTGCAACGGCGCTATCCGCGCCACCCCTGGCCTTAGGCGGCGACGGCCAGGTAGTACCACTCCTCGCCGGCCGCCGCGCCCTCGAAGGGCATGATCATGAACCCATCCTCGGGAGCGGCCAGTTCGACGCCGTCGGCGTAACGGGCCAGGACCTGGCCCGCCTTCACGGGATCGCAGTTGCTCCAGGGCCGCGCGAAGGCGCCTTCGCGTTCGCGGTAAATCACGCGTGTGAGCCGAAGCGGGCGGCCCGGGGGCGGCGGCGAAACGGGCTCGGTCATGCCGAAGTGCGCCAGAGAGCGGCGCGCGAACGCGTGCCCGCGCGCCGCGCACGCCGCGTCGTCGTTTTGACCGACCTCCACGGTGAGCGCGCGCTTGCCCCTGGCCTGGGCGTATTCGGTGGTGGTGACGGTATGGCCCCCCGCGTACAGCGCGGGCCAGCCGCACAGGAGATAATCCGCGCCCAGCGCGTCGGCCCAGGCGCGATTGGCCGGCGACTCGTCGTCGAGGAAGACGAAGGGGCGGGTCGGCGCGGTGGTGCCGTGCAGGTCGAGCACGGCGTCGGCCGAGCCGATCAGCTCGATCAGCTCGTTGGCTAGGCGCTGCTCGTGGGTCGCGGGCGCGTCGTGGCGCCTCATGATGCGGTTGAGATTCTCTTCGAGGAAATGAACGCCCCGCTTGACGGCCCCGGCGTTGACGCGAGGAACGATCGTGAGCCTGCCCCGGACGAGCCGAATGCGGCCGGCGCCCATGTCGTCGAGCAATTTAACAAGCGAGGCGACGCCGGGGCTTTCGTCTCCGTGGACGCCCCCGAGGAGCAGCAGATGCGGACCGGCGACAAGCGAGTCGAAGCGGGTTGTGTCGATCAAATCAGCGGAGGATGGCGAACGCGATCGCGTGCTCGCGGCCATGCGTCAAGGAGAGCTTCAGGCCGCGCACCGCCTTGCCCTTGATCTTCACCGACGGCCGTCCGTCGCTGCCGCGGCTGACCGAGATCGCGGTGAGCGGCACCTCCGCCTTGCCCAGGGCCTTGTACACCGCCTCCTTCGCGGCGAAGCGCACGGCGAAGTGCGGCCAGGGATTCTTCTTGGCCTTGCAGTAGGCGATCTCGTGCGCGGAGAAGACGCGGGTCAGGAACTTCGGGTTGCGGCGCGCCAGAGACTTCACGCGCGCGATTTCGACGAGATCGACTCCCAGCTCCATCAGGGCCTCCCCAGATAATCGAGATAGACGGCGTCTTCCTTCACCCCCGCCACGCGCGCAAGCACGCGATCGGTCGCGTAGACCGGCTCCGACCTGACGCGCTCGGGGTTGGTCCAGACGATCGGCCAGGCCGGACGGCCCTCGGCGTATGAGGTGGAGGAGGTCACGGTCACGTTCCAGTAGACCGTCTTATTGAAGAAGGCGGGGTGAGAGACGACGACCTGGGGGAAGGTCAGCGCGTCGCGGCGCGCATCGGAAAGCAGAGACGCCAGGGAGGCGCGCTCGGCCCGGCGCTGGCGGAAATTCTGCGCCGCCTCGGCCCACGGCAGCCGGATCCCCGTCAGAAGCACGAGCCAGAAGCCCGTCGTAACGACGAACGCCTTCGCCCAAAGAGGGGCGACGCGCCAAAGCAGGCGCGGCTCACTCAACCGTGACGCTTTTCGCCAGATTGCGGGGTTGATCGACATCGCAGCCTCGAAGGTCCGCCACATGGTACGCCAGGAGCTGAAGCGGGATGATGTTCACGATGGGCGAGAGTATCTCCGGGACCGGCGGCAGGCGCAGGACGGCCTCGCACCCCTTGAACTCGCCGACGCCCTCGGTGGCGACCACGATGATCTGCGCTCCGCGCGCCTTGACCTCCTCGAGCGACGACAGGGTCTTCTCGAGGACGCGCGACTGGGTCGCGATCACGACGACCGGCATCTCGGTGTCGATCAGCGCGATCGGCCCGTGCTTGAGCTCGCCCGCGGCGTAGCCTTCGGCATGAATGTAAGAAATTTCTTTAAGCTTCAACGCCGCCTCCAAAGCGATCGGGTAGTTCACGTACCGGCCGATGAAGAGGAAGTGCTCCTTCTTGGCGAACTTCCTGGCGATCTCGAGGATCTGCTTGTCGAGCTTGATCGCGGCGCGAATCCAGCCCGGAACCTTGACCAGGTCGTCGACGAAGGCGCGGCCCTGCGCCTCGGTCATCCGGCCGCGGCCGATGGCGGCGTGGAGGGTGACGACGGCCAAGGAGGTGAGCTGGCCGATGAACGCCTTCGTGGACGCGACGCCGAGCTCGGGGCCGCAGTGCGTGTACAAGGTCCAGTCGGCGGAGCGGGTCAGGGCGCTTCCGACCGTGTTGCAGATGGCGAGGACCTTGGCGCCCTTCTCCTTGGCGATCTTGACGGCGGCCAAGGTGTCGGCGGTCTCGCCCGACTGGGACACGGCGATGATCAGATCTTCAGGCCCGACCGTCGTTTCCCGGTAGCGGAATTCCGAGGCGGTTTCCACCCGCGTCGGGACGCCGATCAAGGTCTCGAACCAGTACTGGCCGACGAGGCACGAATGGTACGCCGTGCCGCAGGCGATCATCTGGACGGAACGGATGTTTTTGAGAATGTCCGCGTTCATGCCGCAGTCGCGCTCGAGCACGCCCTTGAGCGGGAACAGGCGGCCGCGCATCGTGTCCTCGCACGAGGAGGGCTGGTCGTGAATCTCCTTGAGCATGAAGTGGCGGTAGCCGGACTTCTCCGCCATCGTACGGTCCCAGGTGATGTTGATGGGGGCCTTCTCGATCTTCTTGCCCGCGAGATTGAAGAAGGTCGCGCCGGATTTCTTAAGGACCGCCATCTCGCCGTCCTCGAGGAAGACGGCCTTACGCGTGTGGGCGAGGAAGGCGGGCACGTCGGAGCCGAGGAAGGTCTCTCCGTCGCCGAGGCCGATGATGAGCGGCGAAGCGGTCTTCGCGGCGACGATGACGCCGGGAGCCTTCGACCAAAGCACGGCGACCGCGTAGGCGCCGCGGACGTCGGCGAGCGCGCGGCGGACGGCCTCGAAGAGCAGGGGCTCGTTTAGATCGGGCTTGGGCGCCGAGCCCGGCGGCTGCAGCGCCTTCAGCTTCTCCGCCACGAGATGCGCGAGCACCTCGGTGTCGGTTTCGCTCTCGAACGTTGCGCCCGCGGCGATCATGCGATCCTTGAGCTCGAGATAGTTCTCGATGATGCCGTTGTGGATGACCGCGACGGTGCCGGTCGGATCGGTGTGCGGATGAGAGTTGATCTCGCTGGGCTTGCCGTGCGTGGCCCAACGGGTGTGTCCCAAGGCCGTCTCGCCGGCGAGCGGGCTCGCCGCCAGGATCTTCTCGAGGTTCGTCAGCTTGCCCTGGGCGCGGCGGCGCTCGATGACGCCGTCCACGATGGACGCCAGGCCCGAGGAATCGTAGCCGCGGTACTCGAGGCGCTTGAGGCCCTCCATGAGCAGCGGCGCGGCGTGCTTAGGCCCGACGTAGCCGACGATTCCGCACATGAGCTAGTCGATGGCCCGCCGCATCTCGGACACCGCGGTCTTCAGGCCCACGAACACGGAGCGGGCGACGATCGAGAAGCCGATGTTGAGCGCGGACATGTGCGGGATGCGCGCGACGGGAGCCACGTTGTGGTAGTCGAGGCCGTGACCGGCGTGGACGACGATGCCCATCTCCCAGGCCATGTAGGCGGCGAGCTCGAGGCGCTCGAGCTCGAGCTTCTGCTTGGGCTTGCTGTGGGCCTTCGCGTAGTCGCTGGTGTCGAGCTCCACGATGTCGGCGCCGATATTGCGCGCGGCGCGCACGGCGGGCGCTTCGGGCGCGATGAAGAGGCTGACCTCGACGCCGGCTTTCTTGAGCTTGGCGATCGTCTTGGCGAGGCTCTTGCCGTTGCGGGCCAAATCCAAGCCGCCCTCGGTGGAGACTTCGCCCGGGCGTTCTGGAACGAGGCAGACGGAAGTCGGCCTCGCCTTGAGCACGGCGGCGATGATCTTGGGATCGTCGCTGAGCTCGACGTGGGTCTCGCCCTTGAGGCGGCAGAGCTTGACGATGTCCGCGTCCTGCATGTGGCGGCGGTCGCGGCGGAGATGGCAGACGATGATGTCGGCGCCGGACTGGCGGGCGACCTGCGCGGCCTGCACGGGATCGGGATCGATGTCGAGGCGCGCCTGGCGCAGCGTCGCGACATGATCGATATTCACGCCCAATTTCAGCTTTTGCTCCGTCTTCATCCGCGTTTCTCCTCTCCGGCTGCCGTCTCCGCCAAATAAATTTTTGCGATTCCGTCCGCGAGCTTTCGGTTCTCTCCGGCGGCCGGCCCTTCCACGAGCACGCGAAGCACCGGCTCGGTCCCGGAATAGCGCACGAAGACGCGGCCGCGGCCCTCGAGCTTCTTCGACGCCGCCGCGATCGCGGCCAAGGTGCGGTCCATCAGCGCGATCGGAGGCTTGCTCTTCACGCGGATCGCCCGCAGCACCTGCGGCGTCGCTTTATAGAGACGGCCGAGCGCGCTCATCGGCTTGCCCGATTCGCGCCAGGCGGCCAGGGTCTGCAGGCCGGTCAGCATGCCGTCGCCGGTCGGCGCGAAGTCCCGGAAAACGATGTGGCCGGAGTTCTCGCCGCCGAGGCTCAACCCCTCCTTCTCGATCGCCTCGGTCACGTAGCGGTCGCCGACCGGAGTCGTGACCGCGCTGACCCCGAGCCCGCGCAGATAGCTCAGCAGGCCGTAGTTCGACATCACCGTGACCGCGACCTTGCCGCCCTTGAGTCCGCCGCGGCGCAGCAGGCGCGCGGCCGCGGCCGCGATCAACGCGTCGCCGTCGAGAAGCGCGCCGCGCTCGTCGCAGATCAGGGCGCGATCGGCGTCGCCGTCGAGCGCGAGGCCGGCGTGCGCGCGGCGGCGCTTCACCTCGCGCTGGAGCATCTCCGTGGAGGTCGCGCCGCAGCCGGCGTTGATGTTCCGGCCGTTGGGCTTGGCGCCGATCGAGATGACCTCGGCGCCGAGGGCGGCCAGCAGCTTCGGCGCGAACGCCGACGCGGCGCCGTTCGCGCAGTCCACGACGATGCGGGCGCCGTCGAGGTCGAGCGAGGCCGGGAAGGCGCTCTTAAGAAAATCCATGTAGATCGCGGCGCGGTCGGCGGCGGCGAACGCGGGCTTGGGCAGGGCCGGAGGGGCCGCTCGGCGGGCGGCGACGCGCTTCTCGACTTCAAGCTCGAGGGCGGGAGCCATCTTAAAGCCGGCGCCGTCGAAAAACTTGATGCCGTTGTACTCGGCGGGATTATGGGAAGCGGAGATCACGACGCCCGCGAAGCAGCCGAGGCGGGGAGCGAGGTAGGAGACCGCCGGGGTCGGGATGACGCCGAGGTCGAGAACGCGGACGCCGGCGGCGGAGAAGCCGGAAATCAAGGAGCGCAGAAGCGACGGGCCCGAGCCGCGCGTGTCGCGGCCGACGGCGATGAGAGGGGCATGACCATTTACTTTGACGCCTTGGCGCTCGAGGAGAACACACGCCGCGTGGTAGGCGAGAGAACGGACGGCTTCGGGCTTGAGAGGGCCCTCGCCGGGAATGCCGCGGACGCCGTCGGTGCCGAAGAGATGATCGCTCATGACGCGGCGGAAACGGCTCGGAGGGTTTCGATCACACGGCGAGTGTCGAGGACGTCGTGCACACGCAACATTGATACTTTGTTGAAGCAGGCGTATGAGGCTATGGAGAGGGACGCCGCGAGACGGTCACTCGATCCGTTGTCGTTCAAAATCTTTCCGAACATCGACTTGCGCGACACGCCTAAGAGGACGGGGGCGATCACGGAGAACTCTTCCACGCGCTTGATCAGCGTGAGATTCTGATCGAGGGTTTTGCCGAAGCCGATGCCGGGGTCGATGATCACCTGGTCGGCGCGGCCTCCGGCCGCGAGAAACGTATTGAGGCGACCTTGCAGGAACCGGGAGATCTCGGAGAAACAATCCTTGTAGGTCGGGTTGGACTGCATCGTCTTGGGCGAGTCGCCGAGCATATGCATCAAAATGACCCGCTTCGCTTTCAGCGAGATCTTGACCATGTCTTTGTCCGCGCGAAGCGCGGACACGTCGTTGACGATCGTGGCGCCGGCGTCCAACGCCTCGGCGGCGATCGCGGCCTTGGTCGTGTCGATGGAGATCTGGACCTTAAGTCGCTTCGCGACTTCGCGAATGACCGGGATCACGCGCCGGCGCTCTTCCTCAACGTCAACGGAATCGGAACCCGGACGGGTCGATTCACCGCCGAAATCCAGGATGTCGGCGCCTTCCCCGGCGAGCGTCAGCGCGCGCTCGACCGCGGCCTCGCATGTGTTCGCGCGGCTTCCCTCATGAAACGAGTCCGGGGTGCAGTTCACGATTCCCATGATCAACGGCTTTTGGAATCGCTTCGCGATTCCGCCGACGTCGATGGGATCGATCATCGTCAAGGTCACGGTATCAGGCTCGCGCCCCGGCCAAGATATTGTCCACATCGTCGCCGCTCAAAACTTCGCGATCGAAAAGCGACTGAGCGAGCTGATCGAGCGCCTTCTTGTTCTTGGCCAAAATCTCACGCGCCTTCGTCTGCGCTTCCGTCACGATGCGCTTCACTTCCTCGTCGACCAACTGCATGGTTCTCTCGGAGAATGCCCCGCCTTTGTTGAGATCCCGGCCCATGAACATTTCCTGGTCCGGCTTCTTCAGCGACAACGGCCCGACGATGTCGCTCATGCCGAACTCGGTCACCATGCGGGTCGCGTAGGCCGTGGCCTTCGACAGGTCGTCCGCGGCGCCGGTCGTGATCTCGTTGAACGCGAGCTCTTCGGCGGCGCGACCGCCCAGAAGGATCGCCAGGCGGTTGGTGATGTCCACGCGGGAGGTCAGATACTTGTCCTCGAGAGGCAGCTGCAGCGTGTACCCGAGAGCGAAGCCGCGGGAGAGGATGGACACCTTATGCACGGGATCGGTCCCGGGCAGCATCTTCGCGACGAGGGTGTGGCCGCACTCGTGATAGGAAACGATCTTCTTCTCGCGCTCCGACATGATGTTGGAGCGCTTCTGCGGGCCCGCCATGACGCGCTCGATGGCTTCCTCGAGGTCGGCGAGCTCGACCATCTCCTTGTTCTTGCGCGCGGCGAGCAGGGCGCCCTCGTTGATGACGTTGGCCAGGTCCGCGCCGGCGAAGCCGGGCGTGCGGCGCGCGACGACCGCGAGGTCGGCGTTGGGCGCCATCTTCACGATCTGAGCGTGCACCTTGAGGATCGCCTCGCGGCCCTTGCAGTCGGGCACGGGAACGTTGATCTGCCGGTCGAAGCGGCCGGGGCGCAGGAGCGCGGTGTCGATCACGTCGGGGCGGTTGGTGGCGGCGATCAGGATGATGCCTTGGTTCTGCTCGAAGCCGTCGAGCTCGATAAGAAGCTGGTTGAGGGTCTGCTCGCGCTCGTCATGGCCTCCGCCGATGCCGGCGAAGCGCGCGCGGCCGACCGCGTCGAGCTCGTCGATGAAGATCACGGCGGGCGCGGCCTTCTTGGCCTGGTCGAAGAGGTCGCGCACGCGCGAGGCGCCGACGCCGACGAACATCTCGACGAACTCGGAGGCGGAGGCGGAGAAGAAGGGGACGCCGGCCTCGCCGGCGACGGCGCGGGCGAGCAACGTCTTGCCCGTGCCGGGGGGCCCGAACAGGAGCACGCCGCGCGGCATCTTGCCGCCCAGCTTCTGGAACTTCTCGGGGGTCTTCAGGAAGTCGACGACCTCGCTGAGCTCCTCCTTGGATTCCTCGCAGCCGGCGACGTCGGCGAAGGTGGTCTTCTTTTTCTTTTCATCGACGATCTTGGCCTTGGAGCGGCCGAAGGACATGGCCTGCTTGCCGCCGACCTGGACCTGGCGGATCACGAAGAACCACCAGAGGAAGAAGAAGAGAAGAATGCCGGCGAGGTTCAGCGCGAAAGCGTACATGCCGCTGCGGTCGCGCTCTCCCTGGAAGTTCGCCACCTTATGCGCCTCGAGGTCCTCGACGAGCTTGGGGTCGGGCAGGGGCAAGGTGCGGAAGTGCTGCGTCGCGCCCTTCTTGTCGCGGTAGTCGCCGCTGATGAGGTCCGGGCGCATCTTCACCTGGATGATCGAGCCCTCGCGCAGGCGGGCCTTGAACTCGGAGTACGGAATCTCCGTCTCAAGCGGCACGGTCTTCACGCCGTTGAACAGGGTCATCAGGAGCAGGAGGCCCAGCCCCCAGATCACGAGCTGCTTCAAATTTTTATTGTCCACTAGGTTCTCAACACTCCCACGCAAGGCAATTGCCGGTAGCGCTCGTCGTAATCCAGGCCGAAGCCCACGACGAACTCGTTCGGGATCTTGAATCCCACGTATTTCGGCTGAAAAGGGGTTTTACGGCACTCCGGCTTATCGAGCAAGGTGCACACCTCGAGCGAGTTCGGCCGGTGCGCGCGCATAGTCTCGGTCAGGGCGGTCAAGGTCAGGCCGGTGTCCACGATGTCCTCAACGAGCAGAAGGTCCTTGCCCTCGGGGCTCTGGCGCAGGTCGAGCAAAGTCCGGATCGCCCCGGTCGAGGCTGTGCCCGCATAAGAGGACACCGCGACGAAATCGGTCTCCACGTCCACCTCGGGGCCGATGGCGCGCAGCAGGTCCGCTAAAAAAATGACGCTTCCCTTGAGCACGCCCACCACCATGAGGCGTTTGCCCGCGTAGTCGCGCGTGATCTGGGCTCCCAGCTCCTTGATACGGGCCGCGAGCGTCGCCTCATCAAGCAAAACCTTGCTGAGGGCGGGGTGAAGGGCGATTTGGGGGACCATTAAGCGGGCATTTTACCTTTTCGGCTTCCCCCTTATCAAGGAAGGGGGGGCGGATAAACGCCATTATGAAGCTTATAAGGGGAACAGAAGGGCGGGGGCGAGCCTGGACGACTTTGGATTCGTCTGCTACAATGCCGCCGTGCCCGCCACGATCGAAATCGGATTTCGCGTCCTCGTCGTCGATGACGAGGAGGATGCGCGCGCCATCCTCCGTGAAGAGCTCGAACGGGTACCCGGCGTGCGCCTCAAGGTCGACGTCGCCGCCGACGGCGACGCGGCCCTCAACAAGCTGAAGGACACCCCCTTCGACCTCGTCTTCCTCGATTACCGCCTCCCCCCCACCGACGGCCTCGACATACTCGAAAAGATACGCCAGCATCACCCGAAAACCGCCGTGGTGATGACGACCGCCGCCGGCAGCGAACAGGTGGCCGTGGCCGCCATGAAGAAGGGCGCGATGGACTACATCACGCAGAAGGACCTGCGCCGGACTGATCTCGGGCAGCTTCTGCGCCGCGTCATCGAAATCCGCGACCTGGTCAACCAGAACATGGAGCTGCGCCAGGTCAACCAGATGAAGAACGAGTTCATCGCCAACGTGTCTCATGAGCTCCGCACCCCCCTGACGGTCGTCATCGGCTACGCGAACACCATGCGCGACGGCAGCCTCGGCCCCCTCTCCGAGGGCCAGCAGCGGGCGCTCGGTTCGATCATCGACCGAGCCGAAGGCCTGATGGCCACTCTCAACAACATCCTCCGCATCCGCGACGTCAACGAGGGCCGCAAGCAGCTTCTGCTCAAGCCCGTCGACTTCACCAAGCTCGTCGCCGCCCGCCTCGAGCAGGCCGCCCGCGAGATCCGCCGCCGCAAGCTCAAGGTCGCCGTGGGGTACCCGAAGACCGAAGTGTGGGTGATGGCCGACGAGGAAAAGCTCGGCGACGTGATCGACAACCTGCTCTCCAACGCGTGCAAGTTCAGCCCGGCCGACGGGCCCCTGAAGGTCGCCGTGACCGTCGAGAACGCACGGGCGCGCCTGTCCGTCGTGGACGCCGGGCCCGGCGTGCCTCCGGAGGTCCTGCCCCACATCTTCGACACCTTCTCCGCCGCCAATCAGGGCCCGACGCGCGAGTATCCGGGGCTTGGGCTCGGGCTGCCGATCTCCAAGCAGGTCATGGAGGCCTCCGGCGGCCGCATCTGGCTCGAAAGCGAGGGCTCAGGGCGGGGCGCCACCGCCCGCCTCGAGCTACCCCTGTCCGCGAAGGACGCGGCGCCGGCCGTCGTCGACGGCGCCGAAACCGTGCGCAAGCGGCGCATCCTCATCGTCGAGGACAATCCCGATCTCATCGAAGTGCTCATGCTTTTCCTCGCGGGCGTCAGCCGCAACCTGACCATCGCGACGGCGCACTCCGGCTTCGAGGCGCTCGAGCGCATCGAGGAGGAGCTGCCGAGCCTCGTCATCCTCGACGTGATGATGCCCGGCATGGACGGCTTCGAGGTTTTGTCGCGCCTAAAGAGGCTCCCTCCCGAGAAGCGCCCGCCGGTGATGGTGCTGACCGGCTACTCCGACGCGCTGGCCCGCGCCAAGGAAGCCGGCGCCAACGAGGTCATGCTCAAGCCCTTCGAGAAGAACGCCTTCATCAAGAAGGTCCTCAACCTCCTGGGCGCCCCCACCGCCTGACATGACGCGCTCGACCGTGCTGGTGCTGTGCGGCGGGAAATCCGCCGAAAGATTGGTCTCCCTCGTCTCGGCGCAATGCGTGGTCGCGAATCTCGACGCGAAGCGCTTCAAGGTCCGGTTGGTGCATATCGACACCGACAACAGCTGGATGGAGATAACAAGCCGGCGCCTTCTGGCCGAGACGCCTAACGAACTTCATCGTGGGGGCGCGGTTATTTCGCGCCTTCGGCGCGGCGGAAAGAAGGTCGATCCCTGGAAGCTGCTGACCTCCTTGGATCGTCGAGACTGCGTATTCCCCGTTTTACATGGACCTATGGGCGAGGACGGCACGATGCAGGGCCTGCTCGAATTGACCGGAGTCGCTTACGTAGGCTGCGGCGTCCTCGGCTCGGCGGCCGGCATGGACAAGGAGGCGACCAAGCGCGTCGCTCAGTCGGCCGGCCTGCCCCAGGTGCCGTGGGCCGTCGCGCGCACGCCGAAGGAAGCGTCGGCGGCCGCTCGCCGCCTCGGCTTCCCCGTCTTCATCAAGCCCGCGCGCATGGGATCGTCGGTCGGCGTGGTCAAGGTCAAGAGCCCCGCCGGCGTCGCCGCCGCCCTGCGCGAGGCCCTGCGCTACGACGACAAGGCCCTCGTCGAGAAGGGCATCCCCGTGCGCGAGATCGAGACCGCGGTGCTCGGAGATCCCTGGGCGCCGAAGGGCGACCGCCTCGCCCTCAAGGCCTCGATCTGCGCCGAGATCGCGCCGAACGCCGAGTTCTACGACTACAAGGCGAAGTATCTCGACGCGAACGGCGCGCGCTTCCTGGTGCCGGCTCCCCTGCCCAAGGCGACCTCCGATCGCGTCCGCGCCGTCGCGCTGGCCGCGTTCCGCGCGCTCGATCTGTACGGCCTGGCGCGCGTCGACTTCTTCGTGCACAAAAAAACCGGCGCGGTCTATTTCAACGAGCCGAACACCTTGCCCGGCTTCACCCCGGCGAGCATGTACCCCCGCCTGTGGCGCGAATCCGGCCTGCCGACCGCTAAGCTCGTGTCGACCCTGGTCGCCCTGGCCCTGCGCCGGGCGGCCGCTCGCCGGCGCGTCAGCACGCGGCATTGACGCCGTGATCGACGCGCTGATCGTCGCCTCCTTTCTCGCCGCCTGCCTCGCCCTGGGCGCGCGCGCGCGCCGCGAGACGGACCTCGAGGGCTGGATTCTCGCCGGACGCGCGCTGACCCTGCCGATGTTCGTCGCGACCCTCGTGCCCACCTTTTACGGCGGCGTGCTCGGCATCGGCGAGTTCACCTGGGGCGGCGGCCTCTCGAACTGGACGGTCATGGCCCTGCCCTACTACGTCTTCGCGGCGCTCTACGCCGTGTTCCTCGCCGGACGGGTGCGCGTCACTCCTGGGCTGACCATTCCCGACCACCTCGAGACCGCTTACGGAAGGCCGACGGCTTTGATCGGCGCCGCGCTCGTGTTCATCCTCGCCAGCCCCGCCGACGAGCTGCTCATGGCCGGTTCTTTGCTCGGCCACCTCACCGGCCTACAGACGGGAGTCGCCTCGGCCCTCGCGGCCGTGTTCGCGCTCGCCCTGATCTGGCGCGGCGGCCTGCGCTCCGATGCGTCGGCCAACCGCCTGCAGTTCGTCGTGATGTTCGCGGGCTTCGCCCTGATTCTCCCCTTCGCCTGGAACGCCGTCGGCAGCCCCGCGGCGATGATCGAAAAGCTCCCCGCGGGCCACCTGAGCTGGACCGGCGGCCTCGGGCCGGCGAAGCTTCTCGGCTGGTGGCTGATCGCGGTGTGGACCATCGTCGATCCGTCCTTTCACCAGCGCTGCGCCGCGGCGGCAACCCCCGAGGTCGCGCGCCGCGGCATCCTGATCTCGATCGGCTTCTGGGCCGTGTTCGACCTGATGACGACGACGGCGGGGCTCTACGCGCGAGCGGCTCTTCCCGCTCTCGGCAATCCCACGCTCGCCTTCCCCCTGCTCGCCGACGCGGTGATGCCGCCGATCGCGCGCGGAATTTTCTTCGCGGGCGTCTGCGCGTCCCTGTTCGCAGCGCTACAGGGCACCGCCCTGCTCGCGGCCGCGTGCCTGGGCAAGAAGCGCCTCCATGCCGGCCTGATCGCGACGATGGTCCTGTCCTACGCGCTCTCCCGCCTGGTGCCGTCCATCGTCGGCCTGTGGTACGCCGTCGGCAGCGCCGCGATCCCCGGGCTGCTGCTGCCGATGCTCGGCGTCTATCTCCCGGGCATCCGCGTGCCCGGGGCCTGGGCCGTCGCGTCCTCAACCGCGGGCTGGCTGATCTCGATGGCCTGGGTCGTCGCCGCACAAAGAAGCGGCGCGGCGCCGCTCGGCATCGAGCCCATGTTCCCGGGCCTTTTCGCGTCGGGCGCGCTGTGGACGGCGGGCTACCTCTCCTCGAGGCGCTAAATTCGCGCGCGGCGGGAGAGCGCGGCGAGCACCGACTCGTAATAGGCGCGCAGAGGATCGGGCCGGCCTAGGAGCTTGTCGAGCGCGCCCCTCTCGGCGACGACCGTCGCCTCTCCCGCGTCGAGCACCCAGCCCTTCTCCGTCCGGCTTTTTCCCGCGCGCCCGATCGAGATGTTCTCGTGCATCTTCACGCCGTCCTCGAGCTTGATGCGCGCCCCGATCAGATCCTCGAACAGGGCCCGGGCCTCCTTCAGCGCGCGGGCGCGGACCGCGGGATCGGGATCGGCGAGCAACTCGCCGAGCTCGCGCCCGGCCACGCGCTCCTGGACGATAAAGCCCGTCGGCCTCTTCGCCGATGACGGCGTCTGGAATTCGAGCGCGCCCTGCTCGACGACGCGCGGCGCGCGCCCGATCTTGAGCAGCGGCTCCATGTTGCGCAGCTCGCGCCGCTTCTCGGCCAGGCTTCCCGCCGTGTCGTTCGCACCGCTCAACGCGAACAGCTTGATCACCAGAGTCCCGTCGGCGGGGTGGATCAAGACCTCCTTAAATCCTCCGGCGGACAGACGCCGCGCGGGCCGGCCGTTGACCTCCCAGCCTTCGGAGCGCGACGCGCCGCGACGCGCGGAGACCAACGGCTCGGGCGCCGCCGCCGCTTGATCGAACAGGGCTCTTCCGGGATCGGCGCCGGGCTCGACCTCCGCGCTCGGCGCGGCCCTCGTCTCGGCGAGCGCCGCCGGCTTGGCCGAGGGGACGGCCGAGTTGGGCAGCATCGGGACGGCCGCCGCGGGCGCGAGCGGCTGGAGCGCGAGCGCCTGAACGACCGGCGCCGGCGCCAGGGCCGCCGCCAAGGTCGGCGCGCCCGTGCCCCCCAACGACGGCACGCTCAACTGAATCGGGGCGGGCGCGCCCGCCGACGAGCCGATCGCTCCCGTCCGCGCACCGGGCCGGAACTCGCCGGACACGGGAGCCTCGATCTGGCCGGCGACGGCGGCGCCGGCCAGCAGCCAAAGAAAAACCGCCTTCGGGAGGAGGCTCACACCGTAAATATAACAGGCGTTCGAAGCGCATGCCAGGCCGATAGGCTAAAATGAACCATGCCCTTCGGCCCCGGAGAAACCGCGTTCCTGGCCGCCTGCGTGTTCTTCGCGGGCATCGTCGACGCGCTCGCGGGCGGCGGCGGCCTCATCACCTTGCCCGCCTACCTCGCGTCCGGCCTCAACCCCGCCCTCATCCTGGGCACGAACAAGCTGTCCTCCAGCATCGGCACCTTGGTCTCGACCGTGCGCTACCACCACGCGCTGAAATTCTCCATCAAGGACTTCCTGCCGGTCATCGCGTCCTCCATGATCGGCGCCTGGCTCGGCGCGCGCCTGGCCATTTTGGTCGACCCCTCCTGGATCCGGCCCATGCTCCTCGCCGCTTTGCCCGTCGTGTCGTGGCTCGTCTGGTCCAAGAAGGACTTCGGCGCGCTCGACGAGGCGCACACCTTGTCCCGCGCCGAGCAGCGCCGGCGCGGCATCCTCGTCTCGGCCCCCATCGGCGCCTACGACGGCTTCTTCGGCCCGGGCACGGGCACCTTCTTCGCCATCGCCTTCGCCCGCTGGGGCAAGCACGACCTGCTCGGCGCCACCGCGCGCGCCAAGATCCTCAACCTCGTCTCCAACCTCTCCGCCTTGGGCGCTTTCATCTGGGCCGGCCGCCTCGACTGGAAAGTCGGCCTGTCGATGAGCGTCCTCTCGATCGCGGGCCATTGGGTCGGCTCCCACCTCGGCGTCCGCCGCGGCGCGTCCCTCATCCGTCCCGTCGTGGCGCTCGTCTGCGCGGGGCTTTTCGCCAAGGTGCTCTTCGACGCCCTGCGGTGATATGATCTACCCGTGAGCGAACGCCTGATCGCCGTCTACGAAGTCCCCGGACCCGCGTCCGATGCCGAAAAGACCGCGCGCGCGATCGCCTTCGAGGAAACCGTCGAGGTTCCCTTCGACTTCCCCCTTCCGTCGAGGATACGAGAGGAAATCGTCGGCCGCGTCGGCGCCCTGACTCCCGCCGGCGACCGTTTCCGCGTCGAGATCTCCTTCCCGGCGGCGTTGGCCGGCGGCCGCATCGGCGCCCTGCTGAATTTGGTTTTCGGGAACGCCTCCATTTGGCCGGGCGTGCGCTTGATCGATATTCGCTTCCCCGATTCGTTCTTCGTTGGATTCGGCGGCCCGAATTTCGGCGTCGCGGGACTGCGTGCCCTGCTCGGCGTTCACAGCCGCCCCCTTCTCGCCACCGCGCTCAAGCCGATGGGCTCGACCGAGGTCGAGCTCGCGGACATGGCCGCCGCCTTCGCGCGCGGCGGCGGGGACATAGTGAAAGACGACCAAAACATCGTTGACATGTCTTTTTCAGCTTTTTCATCGAGGGTCTCCCGCATCGCCGACGCCGTTTCCCGCACGAAGTGCCTGTACTTCCCCCACCTGTCGGGCCCTCAAGAAGAATTAGAAGAGCGGCTGCGCTTCGTTCTCGGCCTGGGGCTCAAGGGCGTCCTGATCTGCCCCGCCATCGTCGGCCTCGACACGATGCGCGCCTTGGCGTCCAAGCGCAAGGCGGTCTTCATGGCGCATCCGGCGTATTCCGGCGCCTTCTATGCCGAGCGCTCTCACGGCATCGAGCACTCGCTCTATTTAGGAACGATGATGCGTTTGGCGGGCGCGGACATCACCGTTTTTCCCAACGCCGGCGGGCGCTTCGCCTTCACGCCGGAGGAATGCCGGGCCATCGCCGAGCGTTCGCGCTCCCCCTTCGGCCGACTCGCTCCCATCTGGCCGGCCCCGGGCGGAGGGATGAACCTCGATAACACGACCGCGATGGCGTCCGACTTCGGGACGGACGCGATCTGGCTCGTCGGCGGACGCCTATTGATGCATCCGGGCGGGCCTGAGGCCGGCGCCCGGGCCTTCCGCGAAAAAATGACCGCTTATTCCGCAAAGGGCGAATGAAGCGAACGGATGGCGGGATGGGAATCACTAACGATAATCACTCTTACCGGGAAAAGTGATCGTCAGAAGCCATGTACGAAATCGACTCTCGCGATAAAGCCGTCGTCCTCGACCTGGCCCCTCCCCCCGATTCGGGCGACCCGCTGCCGGTCGTCCTGGCTAAGGACGGAGCGGTCATCTTGTCCTACGTCGCCGGCCGCGAGCTGACCGTCATGGCGACCTTCCCTATCTGCGCCGCGCACGTCTTCGGCGGCCCGGACGCCAAGTCGATCAAGGAGCACCCGCTCGCCGAGCGCGGCCTCAAGGCGCACGGCGCCTTCGAGGTCCGTGACTCCTCCTGGGCGCGCGCGCTCACTCCCGCCGGCGCCCCGCGCAAGAAGCACTTCGTCTTCACCTTCCGCGACTCCGTCTTCGAGTGCGTCGCCAATGACGTCGGCGTGGAGCTCACAAGGGAAGACGACGACACCGTGAAGCTGATGTCCAAGCGCCTGTACAAGTAGCGCTCGCCAGGATCGCCCGCCGCGACTTCGTGAATACGCATATGGGCATTATGCTTTTCAATAATACAGTCATCGTTCGCGACGACAAGCTGAATCTCCGATTGACGCCCCCGTCGGGGAATTGCTACGATTACCCCTCGCCTCATCCAGCCACTAGGAGCATCCAGCCTCATTAATAACTACAACAGGAATTTTAAGGATACCCGGGATACCACCCGGATAAACGGCATGATCCGGTCGGCGACGGTCCGGCTCATAGACGCCGACGGAACGCAGGTAGGAGTGAAGCCGATCGCCGAAGCGCTGGCGCTGGCTCGGATGCGCGGACTCGATCTCGTGGAAGTCGCGGCGACGGCTCAGCCGCCGGTTTGCAAAGTTTTACCGTACTCGAAGTACAAATACGAGCAGGATAAGAAGGAAAGGGAGTCCCGCAAGAAGCAGAAGGCGGGGCTTTTGAAGGAGTTGAGGTTCCGTCCGAACATCGGCATCCACGATCTGGACGTCAAGATCCGGCAGATCGAGGAGTTCATCGACGCGCACGACAAGGTGCGCATCACGGTGGTCTTCCGCGGACGCGAGATGCAGCACCGGGACCTCGGTTTCAAGCTTTTGATGTCGATTCAGGAAAGGCTCGTGAACAAGGCGGCCGTCGAGCAGGCACCGATGCCTGACCGCAACCGCCTCGTGATGACGCTGATCCCGAAGCCGCACTGACGCAGCTAAAATAAAGTAGAGGTTCGTATGCCCAAGTTGAAGTCGCATTCCGGCGCCAAGAAGCGCTTTCGCACCAACGCCGCGGGGAAGTTCAAGCACGAGCATCCCGGACAGCGTCACCTGATGGCCCCGCTCGGCGGCAAACGCCGCCGCTTCCTGCGCGGCTCCTCCGTTCTGAACACGACCGACTCGAAGACGATGCGTCGGTTCCTCCCGTACGGCTAAGGTAATCGACCATGAGAATTAAATCCGGCGTCACCACCCGCGCCCACAAGAAGAAGTATTTCAAGCTCGCGAAAGGAAACTATTCCGCCAAGCGCTCGCGCTGGCGGATGGTCAAGCAGCAGGTCGAGGCGTCCCTCGCCGAGTCGTACATCGGCCGCAAGGACAAGAAAGGTGATTTCCGCTCCCTCTGGATCGAGCGCATCAACGCCGCCTGCCGCCAGCACGACACGACCTACAGCCGCTTCATCGGCGGACTGAAGAAGGCCGGCATCACGCTCAACCGCAAGATGCTCTCCGAAATGGCCATCCGCGACGGCGCGTCGTTCGGCAAGATCATCGCCCTCACCAAGGGCGCGTAAAACTCCGGCCATGACTCGTTCCGACTGGGAGAAATCCTACGTCCGGGCCGAGTCGGCTTTACGAGACGCCGGGGTCGAGAACGCGGATCTCCTCAAACTCGAGGAGATCCGCGTTCGATTTATGGGGAGGAAGGGCGAGCTCACCGAGCTGCTCAAGTCCCTGAAGGACCTGTCGATCGACGACAAGCGCGAGCTCGGCCCCAAGGCTCAAGGGCTCAAAGCGTCCTTCGACGCCGCGATCGAGGCGCGCAAGGCCGTTCTCGAGGATGCCGGCGACGCCGCGGCGCTCGAGAAGGACGCCATCGACCTGACCTTGCCGTCCGTGCGCGCGCCGCGCGGGCGCCTGCATCCGCTGACGACGACCCTTCACGAGATCGCGCGCATCTTCCAGCTCATGGGCTACTCCTGGGCGGAGGGGCCGCACGTCGAGGACGAGCGGCACAATTTCACGGCGCTCAACATCCCCGAGAACCATCCCGCGCGCGACAGCCAGGACACCTTTTATCTTCAGGACCTGCCCCTTCTGTTGCGCACCCACACCTCGCCCGTGCAGGTGCGCACGATGGAGTCCCAGCGCCCGCCGCTCCGGGTCGTTTGTCCCGGCCGGGTTTTCCGGCATGAGCAGCTCGACGCGACCCACTCCGCCGTGTTCGGCCAGGTGGAAGGCCTCGTCGTGGACGAGAACATCGGCCTCGCGGACCTCAAAGGCCACCTGCAGACCTTTTTGCAGAAGCTGCTCGGCTCCGCGACGAAGACGCGCTTCCGGCCCTCGTATTTCCCGTTCACCGAACCGTCGACCGAGGTCGACGTCAAATGCTTCTTCTGCCCCGGCACCGGCTGCCCGTCGTGCAAGCACACGGGCTGGATCGAAATTCTGGGAGCGGGCGTCGTTAACCCGGCGGTGCTCAAGGCCGTGGGCTACGACGAGACGAAGTGGTCGGGCTTCGCGTTCGGCATCGGCGTCGAGCGCGTGGCGATGCTGCTGCACGGCGTGCGCGACCTGAGACATTTTTACACGAACGATCAACGGTTCTTAAAACAATTCGATGAAAGTCTCTTATAACTGGCTGAAGGAGCATCTCCCCCTCGAGCTCTCCGCGACGGAGCTCTCGGCGCATCTGCTCAAGATCGGCTTCGAGGTCGCGGGCCACGAGCGCCTGGGGCCGACCTTCACCGGCGTCGTGGTGGGCAAGGTCGTGTCGAAGGACAAGCATCCGAACGCGGACAAGCTCTCGGTTTGCGTCGTCGACGACGGGGCGACGAAGAGGACCGTCGTGTGCGGCGCCCCCAACGTGGACGCGGGGCAGACGGTGGCCTACGCGCGGCCGGGGGCGGTGCTCCCGGGCAATTTCAAGATCGAGGGCCGCAAGCTTCGCGGCGTGGAGAGCCAGGGCATGATCTGCTCGCGCTCCGAATTGGGTCTGCCCAAGGACGTCGACGGGATCTGGATCATGGGCGAGGGGCCGGCGCTGGGGACCGATGTGGGGTCTTTGCTCGGGCCCGCCGACGACATTTTAGAGGTGGAGGTCACGACCAACCGGCCGGACTGCCTGTCGCATCGCGGGCTGGCGCGGGAGCTGGCGGCGTACTTCCGCAAAGAGCTCAAGCCCATGGGCGGCGGGATGGTCGAGAGCGCGAAGCTCTCATTCCCCGTGACGATCGAGGACACGGAAGCGTGCCCGTTTTACGGCGGACGGCTGATCGAGGGAGTGACGGTCGGAGAATCGCCGGCATGGCTTAAGACGAAACTCGAGGCCATCGGACTGCGGCCGATCAACAGCGTGGCGGATATCACGAATTACGTGCTGCACGACATCGGGCAGCCCCTGCACGCATTCGACGCGGACAAGCTCGCGGGGTCGAAGATTATCGTGCGCCGGTCCAAAGCCGGGGAAAAGCTTCTGGCGCTCGATCATAAGACCTACGATCTCCCGGAAGGCTTGCTGGTGATCGCGGACACGGATAAGCCCGTCGCGCTGGCCGGGGTCATGGGCGGAGAGGACACCGCCGTCACGACGGCGACGAAGAGGGTGATTCTTGAGGGCGCCTTCTTCAGCCCGGCCGAAGCCCGCAAATCCTCGCAGAAGACCCGATTACGCTCCGATTCCTCTTATCGCTTCGAGCGCGGCACCGATCCGGAGGCGCCGCGCGCGGCGGCGGATCGCGCGGCGGGGCTGATCCTGCAGATCGCGGGCGGCGCGGCGGCGAAGCCGGTCGAGGCGGCGGCGAGGATTCCGGCCAGGCAGCCGATTCAGGCGAGCGTCGCGAAGATTAATGCGGTGTTGGGGGCTGATTTTACCGATCTAGCCGTTAAGGGGGCGCTCGGGTCGATCGGTTCCGTTGACGACAACGGATCGGGGTTTCTATTTAACGCCCCTTCTTGGCGGCACGACCTTTTTACGGCGAACGACCTTGCCGAAGAGGTGGGACGATTTTTGGGATACGAGAATATCCCTTACCGAATGGCGCCTATGGCCGCGCGTACGGCGCGGCTCACGCCGGTCGAGACGGAATCGCGCCGCGTGCGCACGCGCTTAACGGCATTAGGGCTTTGGGAAGCGTATAACTACGATCTCGTTTCCGAAAAAACCCTCACGGCTTGCCGCCTTGCGGCGGATACGCAGCCCAGAGTCGCTCATCCCCTCTCCGAGGACTGGGCGCTGCTGCGCTCCTCACTTTTGCCCGGCTTGCTGCGCAATGCCCAATACAACCTCAGCCGAGGCGCCGATGCCGTGAGGTTCTTTGAGCTCGGCAAATCGTATGCGCTTCGCGGCAAAGAGATCGATGAAGTCTGGCGCGTCGCAGGGATCCTGCTCGGGCCCGTGCTTGACGCGCGCTGGCAGGCGGCGCGGGCGCCGCGCGCGTCTTTTTACGACGCGAAGGCGATCGTCGAGGATCTCTTGGAAGGGGCCGGAGCCATCGCGTGGGCCAAGCTCGCCGAGCCCGGCGCGGGAAAGACCGCGTCGGATCCTCTTTTTCATCCGACCAATTCTCTACGCGCGACCGTCAACGGAAAACCCGTCGCGACCGTCGGCTGGCTGCATCCGCGGGTGGCGCGGGCCCACGACCTCGAGCGCGAGGGCGCGATCGTCTTCGACGCCGACCTCGACTGGCTCGCCGGCCGGGAGCCGGCGGTCGCCCGCTTCCAGGAATTCTCCGCCTTGCCGGTCTCGCGCCGCGACCTGGCGCTTGTCGTCGACAAGAGCAAGGCGTACGCCGAGCTCGAGGCGGCGATCCGCGGCTGCTCGATCCCGGAGCTCCAGGACATCCTCCTCTTCGACGTCTACGAGGGCAAAGGCGTCCCCGAGGGCAAGATCAGCCTAGCGATCCGGCTCACCTTCGGGCGCGCGGACCGCACGCTCACCGACGCCGAGGTGAGCGCCTTCGTCGCGGCGATCGTCGCGGCTCTGGCGGCCAAGCTCGGCGCGAGCCTGCGAGGCTGACCGTGCAAGGCCCGCTCCAGAGTCTCAAACAGCTCGAGGCCCTCGTCAAGCAGGCTTCCGAATCCCTGCAGAAGCTCGGCGCGGAGAACCGCCAGTTCAAGGACGTCCTGCGCCGCCTCGAGACGGAGAACAAGTCCCTCAAGGAGGAGCTCAAGGCGGCGCGCCTGACGCTTGCCCGCCACGATCGCCTCAAGACGCGCCTGACCCGGCTCACCGACAAGCTCGAGAGGATCGGGTGAACGAGAAGGTCGAGGTGCAAATCGGCACGCGCCGGCTCGTCGTCGAGATGGAGGGCTGGACGCCCATCGAGATCAACGCGCTCGCGCAGAAGGTGTCGGAACGCCTCGTGCAGATGCAGAGCCACAACTCGAGCGTGGCCGACACCTCGAAGATCGCGCTGCTCGTCGCGCTGTCCTTCGCGGCCGAGCTCGACCGGGAGCGCTCCGCCCACGACCTGACCCGCCGGCTGCTCGAGAACAAGGCCGAGGCCCTGTCCGAGTCGCTGCGCGATTCGCTGAAGATCAGCTCCGACACGAACGAATGAGCGAGCTTTTCTCCGCGGGCGCCGACTCCCGGCCGCTCGCGGCGAGGATGGCGCCGCGGAGCCTGGATGAATTCGCGGGGCAGGCGGCGCTGCTCGGCCCGGGCAAGATGCTGCGGCGGCTCGTGGAGAGCAAACGGTTCACCTCGGCGATCTTCTTCGGGCCGCCCGGCTGCGGGAAGACCGCTTTAGCCCGATATATCGCGGAGCACTCGAACGCGGAAGTCGTCGAGCTCAATGCGGTGACGGCGGGGGTCGCGGATATCAGAAAGGCCGTGGAGCAGGCCAAATATTCGGCGACGCTTGGGCGGAAGACGCTTTTGCTGGTGGACGAGATACACCACTTCAACAAAACGCAGCAGGACGCCTTGCTGCCGTCGGTCGAGCGCGGGGACGTGCTCCTGATTGGCATGACGACGGAAAATCCGGGGTTTTACGTCAACGCGGCGCTGCGGTCGCGCGTGACGGCATTTGAGTTCATGCCGGTGCCGGAAGAGGAGCTCGGAAAAATTCTCGACAATGCCGTTAACGACAAAGACAGAGGGGTCTCGTCATTACGGGTCATTATGACGCCCGAGGCTCGGGCGCACTTGGTGAGGCAGGCGCATGGGGACGCGCGGCGGCTGTTGAACGCACTGGAGATCGCCGCGCTGACGACGGCGGCGGACGGAAACGGCGAACGGCGGGTAACCTTGTCGGTCGCGGAAGAATCGATACAAAAACGGCAGATTCGCTACGACAAAAAATCGGATGATCATTATGACCACATATCCGCTTTCATTAAATCTATTCGCGGCACCGATCCCGACGCGGCTCTCTACTGGATGGCCAAGATGCTCGAGGCTGGGGAAGAGCCCCGGTTCATCGCGCGGAGGATTCTAATCGCCGCGTCGGAGGACGTTGGAAACGCAGACTTCCGCGCGTTATTGATCGCCGAAGCGGCCTTTCGGGCGGTCGAGGTGTTGGGTATGCCCGAAGCGCGGATCACCCTCGCTCAAGCGGTTACCTTCGTCGCTGCCGCTCCCAAATCCAACGCGGCGTATCTGGCGATAGACAAAGCCTCCCGCGAGGTGCGCGAAGGGCCCGCCCGCGAGGTGCCCTTGCCGCTGCGCGACGCCAACATGGACGCCAAGGAACGCGGCCACGGCGTCGGCTATAAATATCCGCACGACTTCCCCGGCCATTACACGCCGCAGGAGTATATGCCCAACCCCGTGCGGTTCTACGAACCGACCGAGATCGGCGACGAGAAGCGCATCGCCGAGCGGCTAAAGTCCCTTCGCAGTTGATGCCCGCGCCGCGCCGAGAGACGGGAACTCCGCGAGGATCTCCTCGGCGGTGTCCACGACGCGGAACAAGACCTCGGGGGCGTCCTTGAGGAGGCCGTCGGCGAACAGGCGCCGGTACTGCTGGGAGAGCCCGCCGAAGAAGTCGCGGCCGACGAGAAGGATGCGCTTGAGCGGGGACTTGCCGCGGTAGGCGTTCTTGGCGATGAAGGTCGCCGCTTCCTGCAGGCTGCCGGCGCTGCCGGGGAAGATCACGATGCTGTCGGAGATTTTCGCGAACTTCTCGATGCGCTCGGCCTCGCTGTCGGCGATGCCGACCGCGCGGGCGTCGGAGAGGTTCTCATCCCCCCACGCCGGCCGGACCGCGACGACGAGGTTCTCGCCGCGCGAGCCGGCGGCGTCGGCGTTCTTCGCGGCGGCGGCGTAAGAGGCGCCCATCACGCCGGCGTTGCCGGCCCCGGTCAGGACGTTGAAGCCGCGGCGGATCAGCTCGCCGGAGACCTCGCCCGACAGCGCGACCTGCTCCTTGATCGGGTCGACCGACTTGGAGCTGCCGAGGACGGTGACGGTGCGCGCGCGGCTCGCGGGGGTCGCGTAGCGCTCGTCGAGCGCCGGAATCTCGTCGAAGGACGCGGGGCCGCGGACGGCGACGAAGTCGAGGGTCACGATCACGGGGAAGTGATCCGACGGATTCTTCGAGCGCTCCTCGTAGGTGGCCGGGACCGGCCGGACGGTGCCGTCGGCGTTCCTGTAGCGGTAGACCTCCGCCTTCTTGACCGCGCCGCGCAGGCCCTTCGAGACGAGCACGGCGTCCATTTGGCCGTAGTGCGTGGCGCTCCCCCGGGGATGATAGGTATGCGTGACGCGGTCATTTTGCGAGGGCGTGTTCGGGGAGGCGTCGAAGGCGTCGGTCAGGCCCGCGGCCTCGAACAGCGGCTTGAACGCCGGGTCCTTGCCGACCTCGCCGTTGAAGTCGCCGGCGAGCATGACCGGCACGTTTTCGCCGAACTCGGCGCGGTAGCGGGCGATGATCTCGGCGGAGCGTTCGACCTGCGCCGCGCGCAAAATGTTCGACTCGGGGTCGCCGTCGCGGTCCCGCTTGGACTTGTAGTGGGTGCCGAACGACAAGAACAGCGGGCGGGCCTTGCCCGGGGCTCGGACGATGAGGGCGGCCAGGTCGCGGGAGAAGAGAGGACGCGGGCCGCCGCCGAGCGTGGGATCGATCCAGGCCTCGTCCTTATGCGTGCGCTGCTCGATCTCGAGCGGCAGGCCCTTCTTGATCAGGAAGGCCACATCGATGCCGCGCTCGTCGTTGCCCTCGATGAGATGCACCTCGTATTTCCCCTCGAGAAAGCGCTCGTTGAAGTCGCGCAGCGCGGCGATGTTCTCGACCTCGGCCAAGGTCACGATGTCGAGGTCGTTCTCGAGGATGACCTTCCCCTGCTCGCGCAACGACCAATCCTCCTTGGGACGGGCGTCGGATATCTTCTTGAGCCGTCCGGGATTGTCCGGGTCGGGCACGTGCTTGCCGACGTTCTCGAAGAGGTTGAGGACGTTGTACGAGCCGACCTTGAGCTCCTTGATGGACTCCAGGGAACGGACCGGGACGGCGGGGGCGGCGAGCGCGGGAGCAGGCGCGGGGGCCAGCGACGGCGTCAGGCCGGCCGCGAGCGCGGGGGCGGAAAAAACGGGGCTAAGGACGGGAGCATGGAGAGAAACGGCGCCCGGCGCGCCCGTGAGGGCGGGAACCGCGGCCTTGACCGTGACGACCTGTGCGCGCAAGGGCGACGCCAGGAGCAGCGCCGCCAGCAGGGACCGGAACATGCCTCTATTATGAAGGAAGGCGGATCGTGCTCCAAGGGGCTTAAGGCCTTGTTATATTGGGTCCTTCAGCCCGAGAGCTTGCCGTTTCTGCTTTGCCGCTCGTGCCGTTGGCCGGCGCCTAAGCTACTTCGCGCCGCCCATCTTCGACTGAAGGCCGGCAAGCGCGCCGGCCGCCTGGGGATTGGAGGCGAGCGCGGCCATGCCGCGCGGATCCATCAGCAGGCTCAAGGCCTTGGGGTTGGCCATCGCGATGCTCGTAATGGCGCTCGAGTCGTTCGAGACCGCCTTCAGGGACGGGCACTCGCTCAAGCGCTTGGTCATCTCGGTCCCCGCGAGCGCTCCTACGAGCGCCGCCGAGTTCGCGGCGTTGCCCAGCGCCTGCTGGATCACCGGGAAGACCTTGGTCATGCCGCCGCTGTTCGGGTCGGACAGGTACGTCTTGAGCGCGTCCCCGCTCTGGCAGTTCTCACGGACGCGAGGCCGGCTCATGAAGGCGTCCACGACCTTCTTGTTGTTGAACACCGCCGCCAGCACCGCGGGGTGATTGAGCATTTTCGCGGCGAGAGAGGAGAGCATGCCCTCCTTGGCGCCGAGGGTGTTCAGGCTGCCGGGGTCGGTGGCGACGCCGGCTTTGGACAGCGTTTTGGCTTCGTCCGCCATGGAGGCAGGTACGCTTGTTGGAATTGTCGCCGCCGGCGGCGTCGGGCTAGACGCGACTGACTGACTTGCCGCCGCTGCGGGGCTGATAGAGGCCGCGGAGTCCGAGGTGGGGCCGCCGAGAAGGCTATTCGGGGTGAGGTTGGCGGGGGCGGCGCCGATCTTGGAGCTGACCATGTCGAGGCCGGTTTGGGAGCGTTGCGCGAACAATTTTCCCGACCCGCCGCCTCCGCCGTCGCCGCCCATGTTGAAGCCGCGCGACGAGGCGAGCTCCTCGCCCGGACGGGCGAAAAACATCCAGGCGATGACCACGGCGGCGCAGACCGCGCCGATCAGAGCGTTCCTCTTAACGGTGTCCCAATCGACGGGCGCGGATTCCCGCTCCCCCTCTCCCCATTCGCTCACAGGCCCTTAGTGTAGCCCGCACGCGGCATTTCGCAAGGGGTAGGGCTATACTCAAGGATAGTTGTTATAATCGCATCATGAAGCGCCTCCTCGTCGGGACCTCGATCGCCGGAGTCATCCTCGCGATTTTCTCCGAGCGCAGCACGCCCGCGTGCCTGCTCGCGGGAGGGTTTTCGACCTTGCTGCTGCTGCAGCTCGGAGCGCGCTCGATCGCGGAGAAGGTGGGCGCCCTGCTCACCGCCGCCGCGATCGCCTGGCTCGCCGGGCCTCGCGCCGCGGCGGGGCAGAGCGTGATCGAGCACTTCGCCGGCTGGACGCTCGCCGCGACGGCGCTCGCCGTCTACCTCCACCCGCGCGCGGAGTAGCCGGTGGAGACGACCCGCCGCGTCCTCACGATTTCGGAGCTCAACGCGCAGGTTCACGATCTGCTCGAGTCATCTTTCCCCGAGCTGTGGGTCGAGGGCGAGATCTCCAACTGCAAGGCCTACCCGTCGGGGCACACCTATCTCAGCCTTAAGGACGACAAGGCGCAGGTGCGCGCGGTCCTGTTCAAGGGCTCCGCCTTCGGGGTCAAATTCAAGTTCACGGACGGCCTTAAGATCCTGGCCCGCGGCCGCGTCACTTCATACGAAACACGGGGCGAGCTGCAGTTCATCATCTCCGCGGCGGAGCCGAGGGAGAAGGGCGCCCTCCAGCTGGCGCTCGAACAGCTCAAGGCGAAGCTTCAGGCGGAGGGGCTCTTCGACCAAGACCGCAAGAAGCCCCTTCCCCCCTACCCGAGGTCGGTCGGCCTGGTGACCTCGGGGCAGGGCGCGGCGGTGCGCGACATGATCCATGTCCTTTCCCGGCGTTGGCCCGGCCTCGAGATCCTCGTCTGGCCGGTGAAGGTGCAGGGTCCCGGAGCCGCGGCCGAAATCTCGGAGGCGATCCGCGGATTCAACGAGCTGGCCCCCGAGACCGACGTCCTTCTCGTCGGGCGCGGCGGCGGCTCGATCGAGGACCTGTGGGCCTTCAACGAAGAGCCCGTCGCGCGCGCCATCGCCGCGTCCGGAATACCCGTCATCTCCTGCGTCGGACACGAGACCGACACGACGATCGCCGACTTCGTCGCCGACCTGCGCGCGCCCACCCCGTCGGCCGCCGCGGAGATGGCCGTGCCGGAAAAGGCCGCCGTCCTCGACCGCGTGGCCGAGCTCAACGACGCGGCGGAGCAGATCCTGCGCGACGCGCTGGAAAATCTCGGCCGCCGCCTCGCCTACGCCGGCGCGCACCCCTTGCTGTCCGATCCGCGCCGGCTGTGGGAGCAGCGCGTCCAGCGCGTCGACGAGCTGGCGATGCGGCTGCCCGAGGCGCTGCGCCGCCGTCTGGAAACCTTGGGCCTGCGCCTGGGCGCCGCCGCGGGGCGGCTCGACGCGATCAGCCCGCTCAACGTGCTCGCCCGCGGCTACGCGATCGCGACGAGCAAAGGCAAGGTTTTGACGAAGGCGCGGCAGGTGAAGAAGGGCGATCCGGTGACCGTGCGTCTGTCCGAAGGCGAGATCCATTGCGAGGTGTCCTAGTGGCGAAAGAACCCAAGACGGAGACGTTCGAGAAGTCGCTGGAATCGCTCGAGGAGCTCGTGCGCGAGCTCGAGGCCGGAGACAAGGGCCTCGACGAGTCCCTCGCGTTATTCGAGAAGGGCGTCACGCTCTCGAAGGAGCTGACCAAGCGCCTGGAGGACGCCAAGACCAAGGTCGAGGCTCTCTCCAAGGAAGGCGGGAAGCTCGTCAAGAAGCCGTTTTCCGCCGAGGACTGACTAAGCCGGCTCGCCGACGAGGTCGTATTCTTCGGCGCCGGTGATCTTGATGTCGGCGAAGTCGCCCACGCGAAGGTAGTGCGCGGCGGCGGGAATGAGCACTTCGTTGTCCACCTCGGGCGAGTCCTGCTCGGTGCGCCCGATGAAGTGCTTCCCTTCCTTGCGGTCCACGAGCACCTTCACGACCTTGCCGATCCGGGACGCGTTGATAGCCAGCGAAATCGGCTGCTGGACGGCCATGATCGCCTCGGCGCGCCGCTTCTTCTCGCGCACGGGAAGATCATCGGAAAGGGAGTAGGCGTGGGTATTCTCTTCGTGGGAATATTGAAAAACGCCCAAGCGATCGAATTTGGTTTTATCGACCCAAGCCAAGGTCTCTTCATGATCGTCGATCGTTTCGCCGGGATAGCCGGCGATCAGGGTCGTGCGCAAGGCGATGCCGGGCACCCTGTCGCGTATCGTCGCGACGAGCTCCTCGGTCTTGGCCTTGGTGGTGCCGCGGCGCATCGAGGCCAGCATTCGATCGGTGATGTGCTGCAGAGGCATGTCGAGATATTTGCAGATATTATCCCGTTCCCTCATCACGTCCAAAACATCCATCGGAAACCCCGCGGGGAAGGCGTAATGCAGCCGTATCCACCCTATGCCGGGGACGTCGGAAAGCGCTCGTAAGAGGTCCGCCAGACGCCGTTTGCCGTAAAGATCCAATCCGTAATACGTTGAGTCCTGAGCGATAAGTAAAAGCTCTCTCGTGCCCGCGGCCGCGAGCCGTTTGGCCTCCGTCACGAGATCCTCAATCGGCGTGGAGACGTGCTTCCCCCGCATGAGGGGAATCGCACAGAACGAGCACGGCCGATCGCAGCCCTCTGAAATTTTAAAGTACGCGTAATGCCGCGGCGTCGTGATCATCCGCTCGCCCACGAGCTCGTGCTTATAGTCGGCGTTCAGCGCCTTCAGGAGCCGGGGCAGATCGCGGGTGCCGAAGTACGCGTCCACCTCGGGAATGTCCTTTTCGAGATCGTCCTTGTAGCGCTCCGACAGGCACCCGGTCACGAAGAGCTTGTCGACCTTGCCCTCCTTCTTCGCCGCCGCGTAATCGAGGATCGTATCGATCGACTCCTGCTTGGCGTTGTCGATGAAGCCGCAGGTGTTGATCACGACGATGGCGGCATCGTCGCAGCCGCTCTCGTGCTCGACCTCGAACTTGTTGGCGCGCAGCTGGCCCATCAGCACCTCGGAATCGTAGAGATTCTTCGAGCAGCCGAGGGTGATGACCGAAACTTTGTTCTTCTTAAGGGTTTTTGTGCGCATCGGGAGGCGGGACCGGTATTGTACCAGTTCCTCGACGGGGAAGGGGTTTCGCCGGATGGCTCTTGTAGTAGACGACGAGCGCCAGCATCCAGGAGAGCACGATCACGAGCGCGATCGTCCTTCCCAGCCACAGCGGGAATCGAGGGGGCGTCGGCGGCGGCAGGACGTCGAGCTTCTTCTTGAATTTCTCGAAGATGACGCCGCAGGCGGCGCAGTCCTTAGCGCCGGCGGATGCGACGGCGCCGCAATTCGGGCACTTCATGCCGGTCAGTATACAAAAAGCTTATACAGGACATACGCTTTCTCATCTTGTCGCGTTCCAGGCCAGGTGTTATACTGAGAATCGCCATGTCCGACGCAACCCCCGGAGCCGATTGGATCGAGGTCCCCTTTAAAGCTCTCAAGGAGCACGCGGGACTGCGCCTCGACTCCTTCCTGGCCACGCGCCTGGGAAAGAAATACTCCCGGGTCGCCGTCCAAAAGCTCATCGACGACGGCCTGGTGTCCCGGGCTTCACGGCCGGTCAAGGCGTCGGCGCGCATCGGCGAGGGCGAAATCGTGCTGATCCGCTACCGGCGGGTCGCCGAGCCGCCGGTTCCGCACGAGACCATGCCGGTTATTTTTCAGGATGGGCGTATCGCGGTCATCTCCAAGCCCGGAGGCACGCTCAGCCACCCGACCGACAAGGTCCTGCACAACACGGTGACCCACCTTCTGAGCAAGCAGCTCGGGCGGAAGGTCTATCTCGCCCACCGCCTCGACCGGGAGACGAGCGGCGCCATGGTCCTGGCGCTCGACGTGGACGCGGCGAGAAGCCTGTACGAGCAGTTCGTGGGACGCGGCGTGCAAAAAGAATATCTCGCGGTAGTTTTCGGAGAGATCTCCTGGGCGTCGAAGGTCGTCGACGCGCCCCTCGGCGAAGAAGGCAAGGGCATCCGCGTGAGGCGAGCGGTGGGCGGCGCCAACGGCCAAAGCGCGGTCACGGAGTTCCGGCGCCTGTCGACGAACGGCCGTCTTTCTCTCGTCTCCGCCCTTCCGCGCACCGGACGCCTTCACCAGATCCGCGCGCACCTGGCATACCTCGGCCATCCGCTCGTCGGCGACAAGCTGTACTGCGGCGACGGTGAGGTGTACATGAAGGCCGTGCGCAAGGAGGTCTCCCGCGCCGATCTCGACGCGCTCGGCGCCGACCGCCAGCTCCTGCACGCGTGGCGCCTGTCCTTCAAGCATCCCGGCGACGGCCGGGCTCTGACGTTTACGGCGCCGATTCCCGCCGACTTCCCGCTGAGGCCATCGTGAAAGGCTGCGATCCTTTCATCAAGGACGGAGTCGCCTACGTTCAGTTCGCCTACGACGTCGGCATGGGAATCGGCCTCGACGCCGCCGAAACGAGCGTCGCTGCCCTGGCGGAGCGCGCGCCCATCCGCCACCAGCGCCGCGCGCCGAAATACTTCGAGTTCCAACCCTACCCGCTTCGCGTCACGCAGACCTGCGGCGTCCAGCCGCTCGGGGACTGGAAGTCCCTGCCGACCGTCGAGACCGTGCTCTATGATTTCGGCGCGATCAGCGTGACCTACCAGATTCCTCTCGCGGGGCCGTTCTCATCCCTCGCTCGCCTGTCCGAGCTTCTTTACGACAACGAGACCTTGCTCAAGGACAGCCGCCGCCTCGTCGAGGACCTTCTCAAGAGCATCCATCCCTCCGTGAGCCGGCCGCATATCTCCGCGTTCTACGAGGACTACGTCGTCTTTCACATCCGCGCCTTCGACGACCACGGCGCCCACGCCCGCCTGCTCGCGGAGGCTCCGACTTTGGTGGCGCAGGTTCTGCGGGCCGACGTGGACCTGCGTTCCGAGCAGGAGGTGCTCGACGCGCTGTCGGTCCAGGTCTCCTACGGCTCGGAGGACCTCACGCTCGTCGACTGGGTCGCCGCGATCGTCTTCGACTCCGCGGCCGACGACACCCGCGCCGTCCTCGAGTTCGCGACCGTCCAGCTCCTCGAGCTGCGCCATCTCGACCACCAGCTCGACAGCGCGCTCGAGCGCTATTACGACGCTCTGAACCTAAGCCCGCAAGGTCCCCTCAGCCTGTTCACGAAGGGCGAGGATAAGCTGCTCGAGATCGGCCAGCTCCAGGTCGAGAGCGCCGTCCTTTTTGAAAACATCAACAACGCGCTCAAGCTTTTCGGCGACCAGTACCTCGCGCGCCTCTACCAGCAGGCCGCCCGGCGCTACCACCTGACCTCCTGGGACAAGAGCATCCAGCGCAAGCTCAAAACGCTCGAAAGCATCTACAACAAGATGGAGCATTCCCTCGCGGCCGCGCGCCTCGAAATTCTGGAGTGGATCATCATCATCCTGATCGGAGTCGGGCTCGCCACGCCTTTCATCACGGGGAAGCACTGAATATGAAGCGTTACAATCCCTCCATCAAGGACGGCGTCGCCTTCGTCCAGTTCGCCTACGACATAGGCATGGGGGTCGGGCTCGACGCCGCCGAAAAGAGCGTCACCGCCATGGCGGAGCGCGCGCCCATCCGCCACCAGCGCCGCGCTCCGAAGTACTTCGAGTTTCAGCCTTATCCGCTGCGCGTGACCCAAACGAGCGGCGTTCAGGAGATCGGCGAGGAGTGGCGGACCCTACCCAGCGTCGAGACCGTGGTCTATGATTTTGGCGCGGTCAGCGTAACCTACCAGATTCCTCTCCAGGGGCAGTTCTCCTCGCTCGCCCGCCTGTCCGAGCTTCTTTACGACAACGAGACCTTGCTCAAGGACAGCCGCCGGCTCGTCGAGGAGCTCCTCAAAACCATCCATCCCTCCGTGAGCCGGCCTCAGATCTCCGCGTTCTACGAGGACTACGTCGTCTTTCAGATCCGCGCCTTCGACGACCACGGCGCCCACGCCCGCCTGCTCGCGGAGGCCCCGACCATGGTCGCGCAGGTGCTGCGCGCCGACGTCGACCTGCGCTCCGAGCAGGAGGTGCGCGACGCGCTGTCGGTCCAGGTCTCCTACGGCTCGGAGGACCTCACGCTCGTCGACTGGGTCGCCGCGATCGTCTTCGACTCCGCTGCCGACGACACCCGCGCCGTCCTCGAGTTCGCGACCGTCCAGCTCCTCGAGCTGCGCCATCTCGACCACCAGCTCGACAGCGCGCTCGAGCGCTATTACGACGCGTTGAGCCGCAGCCCGAAAGGACCTCTCAGCCTTTTCACAAAGGCCGACAACAAGCTTCGCGAGATCGGCCAGCTCCAGGTCGAAAGCGCCGTGCTCTTCGAGAACATCAACAACGCGCTCAAGCTCCTCGGCGACCAGTACCTCGCGCGCCTCTACCAGCAGGCCGCCCGGCGCTACCACCTGACCTCCTGGGACAAGAGCATCCAGCGCAAGCTCAAGACCCTGGAGAGCATCTATGACAAGATGGAGTCCGCGCTCGCGACCGCCCGGCTCGAATTCCTCGAGTGGATCGTCATCATTCTTATCGCAATCGAGGTCGTCATGCCTTTCATAAAAGTGAAGCATTGAACGCGAAGCGCTATAATCGGAGCCTCATGGCAATCAAGGCCGTCTTCTTCGACATCGGCAACGTGCTGCTGCGCTTCTCCAATAAGCGCATCCTGCGCAAGTTCGCGTGGGCCGTCGGCCGCCACCCCGTCAAGGTCGCGCGCCACATCTGGAAGGGCCGCATCGTGGACCGCATCGAACGCGGCGAGGTGAGCGGGGAGGAGATCCACGGCCTGTTCGTCAGCGAGCTCGGCTACAAGGGAGACTTCGTCAAGTTCAAGACGCTGTGGTGCGACCACTTCACGCTCGACCGCGGCTCCTTCGCGATCCTGAAGAGCCTTTCGGGACGGATGCCGACCTACCTGCTCTCCAACACCAACGCCCTGCACATCGAGCACATCCGGGAGCGCTACGTCTTCCCGGCCCTCGTCAAGGGCGCGATCCTCTCGCACGAGCTCGCGCTGCGCAAGCCCCAACGGGAAATCTACGAGGCCGCCCTCAAGATGTCGGGCACCGCCCCCGAGGAGACCGTGTTCATCGACGACCTCGAAGAGAACTGCGAGGGTGCCCGCAAAGCCGGGCTCCACGCGATCCGCTACCGCGGCGCGCGGGACCTAAAGAAGCGTCTGGAGGCCTTGGGAGTATGAAGATCGTCTTGCTGCTCGCCGCGCTCGGCCTTGCCGCGTGCGGAAAATCGGAGCCCGTCTCCGGGGGCGCCGCCCGCGGGAGATACGACGCTTCGCGCGACGCCGCCGCCGATATCAAGAACGCGCTGGCCTCGGTCAAGTCCACACATAAGCGCGTTCTGATCGAGGCGGGCGGGGACTGGAGCGCCAAGTGCGCCGCCATGCACCGCTTCTACGACGCCAACCCGGGCTTGGCCGCCGTCCGCGACGCGAACTTCGTCACGGTGAAGGTCCACGTCGAATCGGGCGGACCGGCGCCGGACGCATTCAAGGGCTATCCCGCGCCCCCTGGCTACCCGCACCTCTACGTGCTCGACGAGAACGGCAGCCTCATCCAGTCCCAGGACATGACCGAGTTCGAGAAAGGCGACGCCTACGACCTGGAGAAGTTCACCTTCTTTCTCAACGAATTCGCGAAGCAGGCGCCTTAGCTCCGGCGCGACGGGCGCGGAAAACGATCTCAGGTCGGGAGTATTTCTTTCTTCCGGCCTTTCAGGAGGTCGAGCTTGGACAGCTCTCCGGACATCATCGCCGCGACGATGAGGCCGCCGCCGGCGGCGCGGGCAAGGACGAAGACCTCGCCGCCGAGCGTCCAGGCGAACACCGCGGCGAAGACGGGCTCGAGCGAGAAGATGAGGCTCACCTTCACGGGCGCGGTGAACTTCTGCGCCCACATCTGGATGAAGAAGGCGGATAAGGTCGGGACGGCGGCGAGAAAGGCGATGGTGCCGGCGGCTTTGTCTCCCGTGACATGCAATGAACGGCCGGAGGCTAGGCAGTAGATAAGGGCCATGAGCCCGGTCATCCAAAATTGGTGAAAGGCAAGCACCACTGGATCGGCGTCGGTGCGCACATACTTATCGGTGGCCAACAAATGGGCGGCGTAGGTCGCGGCGGCGACGAGAGTAATCACATCCCCAAAATTAACGGAAGAGATGCCCCCGGTCAGCATCCACAGCCCCAACAGAGCGAAGGCCGATGATATCCACTGAACGACGGTCGGGGGCTTGCGGAAGAAAAACAACAAGAAAATGGGAACGAAGATGACGAATAAACCAGTGATGAACCCCGAATTCGACGCAGACGTGTACCCCAGGCCTACGGTCTGCGTCGCATACAGAAGAAACAGAAAAATGGCGAGAACACACGCTTCCTTCAAATGACGGCCGCGCGAGGGGCGGACGAGCGCCCACGGCGCTAGGAGCAATGCCGACAGCAAAAATCTGTGGGCCACCATGGCCACCGGATCGACGCCGGAGAGCGCGTCCTTGACCATATAGAACGTCGCGCCCCATACCGCGGCGCAATACACCAATCCGACGTCAGCCCAGCGTGGGGACACGGGAGCGGCGCGGCGGGGAGTTTTTGGCGCAGTAGACGAGGTTGACGAAGGTCATCGCTCGCGTCATCGCGCCGATGCGGTTGTCGGGCGCGGTGAGAAAGGACGCGACGCCTTCGAGGGCCTTCGCGTCGACGTTTCCTTGGTAGGAGACGTCGACGACCGCCGCGCCCTTCTTGACCCAAGACGGGTCGAGCTTAAAGGAAGGATCGGGCACCGCGGTGACGAGGATGTCGGCGCGGCGCACCTGATCCTCGAGCAGGGCGCGCGGGGTCTTGTCGTAGCACTTCACGACGGTGGCGCCCAGGTTTTCAAGCATGAGGCCGAGCGGCTTGCCCACGCGCATCGAATTGTTGACGACGACGGCGAAAGCGCCCTCGACCGGGATCTCCGGATAGGCCTGAAGGATCTTCACCACGGCCTTGGCCGTGGCGGGCACGACGCATTTGACGCCGCGCGCCTCGTCGACGAAGCGCTTGAACTTGATCAGGTAGCCGAGGTTCGTGGAGTTGAGGCCTTCGACGTCCTTCGCCGGCGAGACGAGGTCCATCACATCCTCGTCCTTGAGCGCGCAGTGAAGCGGGTACAGCAGCATGAGCCCCGAGGCCGCACGGTCGGCGTTGAGCCGGCGCACGAGAGCCAGCAAGGACTCCTCGTCCTCGGCCTCGTGGCCGTCGACGGGGACGCCCAGGCGCGCGGCGTCGCGCAGCATGAGATCGCGGTACTGGAGGGAGGCGGGATTCTGCTTCGGACGGAAGAGCACCGTCGCCAGGTGCGGCTTCTTGCGCATCGCGGCCACCTCGCGCGCGACCCAGTCGAAGTAGCGGGCGGCGGTACCGCGGCAGTCGAGGAAGCGCGTCGTCACTTCGCCGCTCCGGGAGCCGCGACGAAGCGGAAGCTCACGCCGTCGTAGGAGGACTTGACGCTTTTCTTCCCGGCGAAGGGCATCAGGCGGACGAGCTCGGCGGCGGCCCGCGCGGGCGTCATGTCGCGCGAGAGGATCAGGTCGAGGTACATGAAATCGGTGACCGCGCTCGCCGCCCAATCCACCGGCTGGGCGAAGCCCGAGATGGGGAAGCGGCCGTTCGCGAGGCGCTGAAGCTCCGCGGGGACCGCGCCGTTCATCACGTCGCAGGAGCCGAAGTGGACGAGGCCGATCGTGCCGGAGTCTCCGAGCGCCGCGGCGATGTCGCCGGCGCCGGCGGGGCCGTCGTCGGTGTTCAGGCCCTCCACGCTTCCATGGCCGGAGAAGTACAGGACGACCGGCTCGGCGAGGAAGGCCGCTTCCCGAATCCATTTCGCCAGGCTGGCCCGGTCGGTGTAGAAGCGCTGGCGCACGCGCACGTCGGGCGAACGCGTGAAGAAGGACTTGAGCATTTCGCCGTAGGTGTACTCGTCGGCGCCGAGGCTGGACTCCCAGCGCGACTCGAGCACGATGAGCCACTTGAGCCCGGGCGAGGGATCGGCGCGGAAGCCGTTCCACTCCTTCCACTCGGGGGAGCCGTCGGGGCGCCAGCGTCCGCTGAACGCGCGTCCTCCGCGGACGAGGCGGAATTCCCCTTCTCCGGCCGCCGAATCGGTGTAGCGGAACTTAAAGGCCCCGTCGACGAGGCGTCCCTCGATCTTTCCGCCGGCGTACGCGTAGATGCCCGTGAGCCGGTCGCCGTCGCGCCGCAAACGCATGCGCCCGAAGCCCGTATCCCACAGCCCCTCGAAGGTCTCGCCAGACTGCGGAGCCCAGCGGCGCGAGCCGAGCCAGGGCACGGCCCCGACGGAGCCGGCCTCGCGCAGCTCGCCCTTAAAGCCGTAGCCGCCCTCATCAAGCCGAAACCAGCCCGTGCCTGACGACTCCCCCTCGCGATAGACAAACTCGAGGACGCCGTTCTTGATCTTCCCCTCGAGCGCGCGCACCTCGCCCTCATCGATGTAGGTGCCCTTCACGGTGCCGCTCGCCTCGGACAGGATCATCGGGCCGTAGGTCGTGGACCAGTCGCCGGTGAAGCCGGACGCGGCGGAATTAACGGCAAGAAACGCGAGAGCGGCGAGAGATGTAAAAAGGCGCGTCATTGCGGGTTTATCCTATCATTACGCTTAAGCCATGGCCAAACGCGAACGATTAGATGTTTCTCTCGTGGATCAAGGTCTCTTCGACTCCCGAACCAAGGCGCAAGCCGCGATCATGGCCGGCTTGGTCCTCGTCGATGGGAAAAACGCCGCGAAAGCCGGCGATTTGATCGCCCCGGACGCCGTTCTCACGCTGAAAGCCGATCCGTGCCCGTACGTCTCGCGCGGCGGGCTGAAGCTCAAGTCCGCGCTCGATTCGTTCCAGATTAAAGCCGAAGGCCGCGTCTGTCTCGACGTCGGCGCCTCCACGGGAGGCTTCACCGACTGCCTCCTCCAATCCGGAGCGGCGAAGGTGTACGCCGTCGATGTAGGCACCGCGCAGCTTGCCGACAAGCTGAAAAATGACCCGCGCGTCGTCAGCCGCGAGCAAACGCACGCCCGCCTGCTACAGCCCGAATGGTTTTCGCCAAAACCCAGCCTCGCCGCCATGGACGTCTCCTTTATTTCCTCGGCACAGGTGCTTCCCTTCGTGATTCCCTGCCTCGCCGTCCCCTTCCAGATCGTCGTCTTGGTGAAGCCGCAGTTCGAGGTCGGTCCCAAGCTCGCGCCGAAAGGGGTCGTCCGCGATCCCGCCGTCCGCCTCCAGGCGGTGGATAAAATTCGCGCGGCCGCCAAGGAGCTCGGCCTCGCCGAGGCGGGGCTTCTCGAATCCCCGGTCGTCGGACCGAAAGGAAACCATGAGTTCCTGCTTTTGCTACGATCAAACCAATGAATGTCATCGTCGCCGAAGACGACCGCACCAGCCGCGCCCTCCTGCAGGGCTCATTGCTCAAGCTCGGCTATCAGGTCGTCGAGGCGGTCGACGGGGCCTCGGCCTGGAGCGCGATCGAGCGGACGCGCGCGCGGATCGTCGTCAGCGACTGGGTCATGCCCGACATCGACGGCCTGGAGCTGTGCCGCCGCGTCCGCGCGCGCAAGGACATGCCCTACGTGTACTTCATCCTCCTGACGGGCAAAATGCTCGGCCCGTCGCACTACGCCGAGGCGATGAACCAGGGCATCGACGACTTCCTGACCAAGCCCCTCGACGTCGACGCGCTGCGCATCCGCCTGCGCGTGGCCGAGCGCATCGTCCAGCTGACCGAGCGCGTGCGCACCCTCGAGGGCATCCTGCCGATGTGCGCCTACTGCCGCCGCATCCGCGATGAGCGTGGGGCTTACCAGAGCCTCGAGGATTTCGTGTCCGACAAGACCCCCGCCCAGTTCTCCCACGGCGTTTGTCCTGACTGCGCCAAAAAGCACTTCGAAGACTAGGCCCGGACGTAACCGGACCGACATTGACGCCCCCCGCCGCCCCTGTTACAATGGAACCGATGCGCGTTTGCCTCATCACGCCGCCCTCTATATTTCTCCTCGATGAACGGGTCTTCATGACCTTGGGCATCCTGAGGGTGGCCGCGGTATTGGAGAACGCCGGGCACGAGGTCGAGATGCTCGATCTCTCGGGCATCGAAAATTTCGAGGAGGTCATCCGGCTTCACGCGAAGACGAGCGCCGCGACCGTTTACGGCCTGACCTCGACGACGCCTCAGATGCCCGCGGCCTTCCGCGTGACCCAGGCGCTGCGGGCCGCCAAGCCGCAGGCGCGCATCATCCTCGGCGGCCCGCACATCACCCTCATCAACGCGGCCTATAAAGGAGAGCTGGCCCGCAACACCCCCGGCCGCGCCGCCAAGGCGATGGAGAAGATGCTCGCGACCTACGACGTGCTGGTCCCGGGCGACGGCGAGGAGGCCGTCTTCGAGGCGCTCAAGCCGGACGCGCCGAAGCTCGTCGACGGCGACGATCCCAAAACCGCCCTCTTCTTGACGAACCAGAAGCTCAACGAGCTCCCCTTTCCCGCGCGCCACCTCGTGGACGCGGGCAGCTACCACTACTCGATCGACGGCGTGACGGCCATGAGCCTGATCGCCCAACTCGGCTGCCCCTTCGCCTGCGGCTTCTGCGGCGGCCGCGAGTCCCCGATGCTGCGCCGCGTGCGCACGCGCAGCACCGAGAACGTGGTCAAGGAGCTCGCCCATCTCGCCGACGCCTACGGCACGACGGGCTTCATGCTCTACGACGACGAGCTCAACGTGAATCCGAAGATGGTCGAGCTGATGAACGCGATCGCCGACGAGCAGAAGAAGCGCGGGGCCGAGTGGCGTCTGCGCGGTTTTATCAAGTCACAGCTTTTCACGGATGCGCAGGCCGAATCGATGTACCGGGCGGGCTTCCGCTGGATTCTGACCGGCTTCGAGTCCGGATCCCCGCGAATACTGCAGAACATCAACAAGCGCGCCACGCGCGAAGAGAACACGCGCTGCATGGAAATCGCCAAGCGCCACGGCCTCAAGGTGAAGGCTCTGATGTCGATCGGCCACCCGGGCGAGTCCGAGCAGACGATTTTGGAAACTCGGGACTGGCTGATCGAGAGCAAGCCCGACGATTTCGACGTCACGATCATCACGACCTATCCGGGCACGCCTTACTACGACCGCGCGGTCCAGCACCCCACGATGAAGAACGTCTGGGTGTACACCTACGCCGAGACCGGCGACCGCCTGTACGGCTACGAGGTTGACTACACCGTGGTCTCCGACTACTACAAAGGCGACCCCGACGGCGGCTACAAGGCCTACGTGTACACCGATCATCTCAGCGCCGCGAAGCTCGTGAACCTGCGCGACCAGGTCGAACGCGACGTGCGCAAGGCTCTGGGCATTCCGTTCAACGCGGGACGCCCGGCCCAGCGCTTCGAGCATTCGATGGGCCAGCTGCCCGCGACGATCCTCCGCGCCACGACGGCCGCGGCGGCGCGGGGCTGACGTGCGCCTCCTCCTCATTCCCGACGCGACGTCGCCCAACGGCGAGGACGCCTTCTGCCGCGAGATCGTCAAGCGCGCCCCGGCGCGCTCCCATTCGGCGAGCATGCAGATGGTGCCCAACGGTCCGCCCGAGGCCGCGGCCGAGCTGCTCGCCGCCCAGGGCTTCGCGGCCGACAGCGACGTCGTCATCATCAACAGCCTCCAACCGGCGGCGCTCCTCGCGGCCAAGGCCGCCGGCAAGGCGACCGTGCTGCGCCTCATCGAGTCCTACGCCGGCGCCTCGCCCGATTCGCTGGCCGAGGTCAAGCGCCTGGCCGTCGCCGCGAACCTCCTTCTCCTGCCCAGCCGCCACCTGGCCGGGATCGTCGCCGGGTGGGGCGTGCCGGAAAGCCGCATGCGCGTCATCCCCTACGCCTATGACCAAATATTCGCCCAGCAGATCGCGCTCGTGACGGTGCGCTCGTCGCGCGCGCGCGGATTCACCGTGGTCACCGCGGGCGTCATCGATCCGGCGTCGCTGTCCGGCTTCGAGACGGTGCTCTCCGCCGTCGCGCGCCTGCGCATGGACGTTCACGTCACCGTGATCGGCGACGGCCCTGCTCTGCCGGCGCTGCGGGACCGCGCGGCTTCCCTCATGCTCGGCGACCGAGTGACCTTCCTCGGCGAACTGCCGCACCCGAAGAAGATGGAGTACTTCCGCTCCGCGAAGGCGTTCGTGGAGCCCACGGGCCGGAACGGCTTCCCGTCCCTGGCGCTCCACGCCCTGTCCGAGGGCTGCCCCGTGCTCGGCGTGCGCGCGGGCGCGCTGCCCGAGTTCATCCATGACGGCGTGAACGGGCTGCTCTTCCCGCCGGGCGACGCCGCGGCCCTGGCCGAGCACATCATCACCTTGAACACGACGCCGGGCCTGTCCTTGCGCCTGATCGCGGAGGGCGTGCGCACCGTCGAGCGCCATTCCTGGGACGCCACGGTCGCCGCCGCGCTCGACGCCGTCGAGACGCTCGAGGTAAACGCATGACCAAGCCTACGCGCGGCCGCGTCCATCGCCTTGGGAGGCGACCATGATCTGCGCGCTGCTGGTCGATCCCGACGACAGCATCGACTTCCCCGGAAACGAGGCCGAGATTCTCGGCCGGCCGCTCGCGGCCTACCCGCTGCTCGCCGCGAAAGGCTCCGAGCACGCCCGCCGCCTGTACGCGCAGACGGCGTCGGGCCCCGTGCGCCGCATCGCCGTCCAGCTGGGCGCGATCCTCATCGACCCGCCCCCTTCGAAGGACGACGGCCCGCGCCCGACCGACGCGGCGCGGGTCGTGTCGGGCTACCGCCAGATCGTCGAGGACCTCAAGGCCGAGAAGGGCGAGCTCGAGCTTCTCGTCCTGCTGTTCGCCAATACCGGGGCCGTCAGCACCCCCTTGATCGACGCCGGGGTCCAGGCGCTATTAGACGACGCGTCGCTGGATTCCGCCGCGACCGTTTCTCCCTATGACCGCTGGAACCCGCGCCGCGCGTTCCGCGAGAGCGGCGACGGCCGGCTGGTCCCCTACGCCGAGTGCCTGCCGGAGGCCGGCACGCCGTGGTTCCCGGACTGGGGCGCGGCCGTCCTAAGGCCGCGCGTCCTCGACGCTCTCAAGCCCGATTCCGCGGATTTGTCCTGGCTCGGCGAGAAAATCCTCCCGCTCAAACAGGCCGGCGGCGGCCCGGTGGACTACAGCTGGCAGGTGCCGAAGATGGAGTACTGGCTCAAGAAGCAGGGCGTGCGCGACTCGCCGCGCCCCGAGCCCAAGCCTAAGCTCGCCCCCGCCCCGAAGCCCGACCGCAGGTGACGGCCCGCCTCTTCGTCTTCTGCCTTGCCCTCGGCGGCCTGCGCGACCCGCGCCTGTTCGCCGTCGCCGGCGCGGCCGCCTGGTTCGCGGTCTGGCGCGAAAAACCGGCGCTCGGCCCCGCCGCGGCGTGGCTTCCGTGGCTCGGCTGGGCCGCGCTCTCGGCGGCGCTCTCCGTCCAGCCGCTGGCCGGCCTGCCGGTGGTCGCCCGCTGGGCGGCGGTCCTCGCGTGCGCGTCGCTCGCCGCCGCCTGGAGCGAGCGCGAACGAGAGGACTGGCTCAGGTCGTTGCTGATCGTCGCCGCGGCCCTCGCCGTCGCGGCGCTGGCCACCGGCGCGAACCGGGGCTGGCGCGCGGAGATGACCGGCCTGCTCCCCCCGCACTACAACTACACGGCCTTCGTCCTGGCGGCCGCCGCGTCGGCGGCCGCCGCCTGGCTCCTGCATCCGCGCGGAGCGCGGGGCGCCCAAGGCGCGGGTGCTGCGGCGCTTCTCGCCCTCGCTCTTGTCTGCATCGCCTTATCCCGCTCTCGCGGGGCGCTGCTGGGCCTGGGGTGCGCGGCGGCGGTCTGGTCGGCGCGCCGATGGGGAACGCTCTGGCTTTCCGCGTGGCTCGCGGCGGCGTCCGTCGGCGCCATCGCGCTCGGCGCGGGGCTTCTGCCCGCTGCCGTCGAGGACGCCGTCTTCAAGAGGAGCCGGACGCACGCCGAGTCGCGGCCCCGGATATGGAGCGCCGCCGCCGCGATCGCCTCGGAGAGCCCCGCCCTCGGCGTCGGCCCGGGAAATTTCGCCGTCGGCTTCCGCCGGCGTCCCGTCGCGTTCGAGGACGGAGCCGCGCGGTGGGCGATGAGCACGCCCTTCGCCCACAGCGAGCCGCTCCAGGCCGCGGCCGAGACCGGCTGGGCGGGCCTGGCGCTGTGGCTGCTCGGCGGGGGCGCGGCCTTATGGGGCCTGGTGCGACGGTCCGACGCCGAGCCCGCGCGCGAGGCCGCCGCCGTCGCCGCCGCGTCCATGACCGCGCAGCTTCTCGTCGATAACGTGCTCCAGATTCCGGCCCTGGCCGCCTTGTGGCTGACCGCCCTCGCCTTGGCCCGGCCGCCTTCGGACGGCAAGGGCTGGCCCCGCGCCGCGATGATAACGGGCGCGGCCCTCGCCTTGGTTTCGTGGATTCCCCGGACTTTCGCCGCCGCCGGGCCCGCCCGAGCCGCCGCGGTCTTTCCGGCCGAGCCCGGACCTCGCGAAGATCTGGCCTATATCGCGATGGCGGCGGGAAAAGCGGCCGAGGCGGAAGCGCATTGGACCGCCGCGCAGCGCCTCGAACCCTTCAATGCGATCCATCCCTGGCGCCGCGCGCAGATCGCCGGCTCCTTCGCATATTGGGAGCGCGTCGAGCCCTTGGCCGCGCGCTCGATCGAGCTCGAGCCGGACTTCCTCAACGCTCGCCTGCTGCGCGCCGACGCCCTGCTCCATCTCGGCCGTCGGGACGAGGCCCGTGCCGAACTCGGCGCCGCGCGAGACCGGCTTCGCGCCCGCGGCGAGGCTGCCCCCTTGTCCGGCTACGAAAAGACCGTCCTGGAATTCGACCGGCCCGCCTTCGACCGGCTCAGCGCCCGCGCTAACGCTTCTGCTTCAAGTAGAAAGTGAGGATGTGCGCGACGGCCATGTGCATATCCTCGATCACTCCGTACTGATCGCAGGGGATCAGCAGAATCTCGTCGGAGAGCCCCTTCAGCTTCCCGCCGTCGAAGCCGAGCAAGGACACGACCCGCGCGCCGCGCTTGCGCGCGAGCTTCGCCGCGGCGATCAGATTGCGCGAGTTGCCGCTGCCGCTGATCAAGAGGACGACATCGCCCTTGGCCACCACGTTTTCAAGCTGGCGCGAGAAGGTCTCGTCGAAAGATAGGTCGTTGCCGATAGCGGTCATGTAGGCGGTGTTGTCCGCGAGGGACACACACTTAAGGCGCTTGGCGCCCGGCACCGCGGCGGTCTTGCCGAAGTCGCAGCCGACGTGCGCCGAGATGGCCGCCGAGCCGCCGTTGCCGCACACCCAGATGAATCGGCCCGCGGCCTGCGCGCGCTCGACGACGGCCGCGACCTTCGCCAGCGCCGCCATGTCGAGCCTATTCCACTGCTCGATGGTTTGAGCGCGATACCAGGCGGCGAACGCCGTGACGCCGAGCCCGCCGGGACCCGTCACATGCGTGGCGCCCGGTTTGGTTCCGCGAATTTTCTTCATCCCCGTCATTTTAGCATTCCCTCGACCTTGTCGCAGACATGCGCGGCGAACGGCATCGCGCAAGTGAAGCCCGGGGAGACAGCGTTGAGGACATGAAACGATTTGTCGTTCCCCTCAAGCAGAAAGTCCATGACGAGAGTTTTCTTCTCGATGTCGACTAGCTGCGCGCGTATGCCGGGCTTGCCCCAGCGGAGGTAATCCTCGTTGCGGACGCCGTCAGCCAACCGACCGGCTAGACCGACCATCACTTGTTTGGAATTCTTCTGGATCTCCTCCCAGGCGAGACGCCGGAAATCGAAGCCCGCTCCGAGGAAAAGCCCCGCCTGCCGCCAGGCGATCTCGGCGAACTCCGCGGCCGAGAAGCCGTCGAGGCCTCCATAGTTCTCCCGCCAAAGCGCCGGGATCGCGGTCGGCCCGATCTTCACGCGGCCGTCCACGGTCACGGTGAAGTGCACTCCCAGGAAGGGATTGCGGATGTCGGGCACCGGATAGACATGCGCGCGGAAGGCGCCCGCCGGCTCCTCCGAGTAAAGGTAAAGCCCCTTGAACGGGAGGATGCGGTAGCGCTGCGAGAAGCCGTAGTCGCGCGCGACCCGGTCAGCGTAAAGCCCCGCCGCGTTCACCACGTAGCCCGCCTCGATCGCGCCGCCCGAGGTCCTCACGACCTTGCCCTCGCGCCCGAGATACGCCGTCTTCCAGCGCAGGTCGACGCCCTCGCGCGCCGCGTCGTCGGCGAGCGCCGCCATGCAGGCGACGGGATCAACGACGCCCGTCGACGGCGAGTGAAGCGCCCGAGTCAAAGTGCGTGCGCGCGGCTCGATCTCCCGGGCCTGCTGCTCGTCGACGAGGGAGACCGGCACGCCATTCGCGATGCCCCGGCGATGAAGCTCGTCGAGGACCGCCACCTCCTCGGGCCGCGAGGCCACGACGAGCTTGCCGCACGCGCGCAGGGGCAGCTTCCGTTCGGCGCAGTACGCGGTCCAAGCGAGGTTCCCGGCGCGTGTGAACCGCGCCTTGAGGGAATCCGCCGTGTAATAAAAGCCCGCATGCAGGACGCCGCTGTTCCGGCCACTGCCATGCCGGGAGGGCGAGTCCTCCTTGTCAAGCAGCGTCACGGAAGCGCCCGGCGACCGGCGCTTGAGCTCGCGCGCGATGGAGAGGCCGACGACTCCGCCCCCCACGACGAGGAAATCCCGGGTTTCCATCGTTCGATTTTACCTAACTTTGATACAACGTTCACTCGTTGAACATAGGACGCTTTTCCCGACCCTGCCGAGTTCGACCCGGGCTTGGCCGCCATGGCCCCGCTGCTCGGGCCGAGACGTTGATAAACCCCGTCGGAAACGATATAATGTTCACTTGTTGAACATCCTCGCGAGAGAGCCCTTCCACCCATGAAAGTCCTCGTCACCGGCGCCGCCGGCTATGTCGGCTGCGTGCTCGTTCCGAAGCTGCTGGAGGCCGGCCACGACGTCGTCGCCTACGACATCATGTACTACGGGGACGAGGGCCTGACGCCCCATCCCCGTCTCAGGACGGTCAAGGCCGACCTCCGGGACATCCCCGCCTTCGCCGCCGCTGTCAAAGGCTGCGCGGCCGTGATCCATCTCGCCTGCATCTCGAACGACCCCAGCTTCGAGCTCGATCCCGCGCTGGGAAAATCCATCAACTTCGACTGCTTCGAGCCGATGGTACTCAGCTGCCAAGCCGCGGGCGTGACGCGCTTCATCTACGCTTCGTCCAGCTCCGTCTACGGCGTCAGCGAGGCACCCGACGTCGACGAGGACCACCCCCTCAAGCCCCTGACCGACTACAGCAAGTTCAAGGCGATGTGCGAGGACGTCCTCGTGCGCCTAAGGAAGCCCGGCTTCACGGCCTGCGTGATCCGCCCGGCGACCGTCTGCGGCTGGTCGCCGCGCACGCGACTGGACCTCGCGGTCAACATCCTGACGAACCTGGCCGTCAACAACGGCAAGATCACCGTGTTCGGCGGCTCCCAGAAGCGGCCGAACATCCACATCGACGACATCTCCGACCTCTACGTCCAACTTCTGGCCATGCCCGCGGCCAGGATCGACGGCGGAATCTGGAACGCCGGCTACCAGAACCACACGGTCGCCGACCTCGCGATCATGGTCAAGGCAATCGTCGAATCGGAATTTCCGGGCCGCGCTCCGGTCGAGATTGTCACGAGCCCGACCGACGACCTTCGTTCCTACCACGTCTCCTCCGGCAAGATCAACCGGGACCTCGGCTTCGCGCCCAAGCGCACCGTCGAGGACGCGATCCGGGACTTGTGCCGCGCCTTCAAGGCAGGCAAGCTGCCCGGCAGCCTCACGGACCAGCGCTACTTCAACGTGAAGGTCATGAAGGGCCAGGGCGCCGCGGCATGACGCCCAAGCCCAAGGCGCTTGTGACGGGAGGCGCCGGCTTCATCGGCAGCCATCTGGTGGACCGACTGCTCGCCGACGGCCACGAGGTCGTCGTAATCGACAACTTCTCGACGGGTCGCCCGCAGAACCTCGCGCATCAGAAAGACAATCCGCGCCTGACCCTGATCGAGGCCGACATCCGCGACCACGCGAAGATCACGCCTCACTTCAAGGACGCCGCATGGGTGTTCCACCTCGCAGCGCTGGCCGACATCGTCCCCTCGATCGAGCGGCCGACGGACTATTTCCAGGCCAACGTCGACGGCACGCAGTCCGTCCTCGAGGCCGCGCGCGCCGCGGACGTGAGGCGCTTCGTCTACGCCGCGTCATCCTCCTGCTACGGCATCCCCGACTCCTACCCGACCCTCGAGACCGCCGAGATCCGCCCGCAGTACCCTTACGCGCTGACGAAGCGCCTCGGCGAGGAACTCGCGCTGCACTGGGGCCAGGTTTACGGCATGCCCGTCGTTTCCACCCGCTTCTTCAACGTCTACGGCCCGCGCTCGCGCACGTCGGGCACCTACGGGGCCGTCTTCGGCGTCTTCCTCGCCCAGAAGATCCACGGCAAGCCCTTCACCGTCGTCGGCGACGGTACGCAGACGCGCGACTTCACCTTCGTCACGGACGTGGCCGCAGCGCTCGTCGCGGCCGCCGGCTCCGCCGTCTCCGGCGAGATATTCAACGTCGGCTCCGGCGCCACGTACAGCGTCAACCGCCTCGTCGAGCTTCTCGGCGGACCCGTGGCCCATGTCCCCAAGCGCCCGGGCGAGCCCGACTGCACCTTCGCCGATATCACGAAGATAAAGAAGGTCCTGGGATGGACACCGCGGGTGACGATCGAGGACGGTGTCAAGACTATGCTCGCGAACATCGATTACTGGCGCGAGGCGCCCGTGTGGACCGAGAAGTCGATCGAGACCGCGACCAAGGCGTGGTTCCAGCACCTGGGGCCCGCGAAGGAGGAGACTCGTGCCTAAGCTCAAAGCGCCCTCGGGAAAGATCAAGACGCTTTCCCAGCTCGAGGTTCTGCTCAAGGCGACCCGTAAGGCCGGGCGCAAGATCGTGCACTGCCACGGCGTGTTCGACCTCGTGCACCCCGGCCACATCGTGCACTTCCGCGAGGCGCGCAAGAACGGCGACCTGCTCGTCGTCACGATCACCCCCGACCGCTGGGTCAACAAGGGACCGGGACGGCCCTTGTTCACCGAAAAGCTTCGGCTCGAAAGCCTCGCCGCGCTCGAGATGGTCGACTTCGTCGCGCTCAACGAGACGCCGACGGCTGTCGAGCTGATCAAACGCATCAAGCCGCACTTCTACGTGAAGGGCGGCGACTACGCCGATCCCAAGGCCGACGTGACGGGCAAGATCACCGACGAGGAGGCCGCGATCCGTTCCGTGGGCGGAAAGCTGGTCTTCACCGACGGCTTCACCTCGAGCTCGAGCCATCTGATCAACCGCCTCTTCTCGGCCTACCCGATCGAGACGCAGGAATACCTGCAGGGACTGCGCTCCATCCACTCCGCCGACAAGATCCTCGGGCACCTGCGCGGGCTCTCCGAGCTCAAGGTTCTTGTCGCCGGCGAAGCCATTCTCGACCAGTACAGCTACTGCGTCGCCCTCGGCAAGACGACGAAGGAAACGATCGTCGCGACTAAGTTCACCCACGAGGAGCTCTTCGCGGGCGGCGCCGTCGCGACCGCGAATCATATCGCCGGCTTCTGCAAGGAAGTCACCTTGATGACGAACCTCGGCCCCGACGCCGCGGAGGAGAAGTTCGTGCGCTCCAAGCTGCGGCCGAACGTCCGCCTGGAGGTCATCCGCACGTCCGACCGCCCAACGGTCCGCAAGCGGCGCTACATCGCGCCCGACGAGCTGCGCAAGATCTTCGAAATCCAGTTCCTCGACGACACTCCGATCGCCGGCGCGGTCGAGGTGGACATGGCGCGCAGGCTCGCCAAGGAATCCGGCCGCCACGACCTGCTCATCGTCAACGACTTCGGCCACGGTCTCATGAGCCCGGCGCTGCGCGCGCAGGCCTCTCGCTGCGGCAAGTTCCTCGCGCTCAACACGCAGTCGAACGCCGCCAACCAGGGCTTCAATGCGGTCACGCGCTACGACCGCGCCGACTACGTGGCGATCGACGAGGCGGAGCTGCGCGTCGCCACGCTCGACAAGTACGGCCGCATCCCCGACCTGTCCAAGAGCGTCCGCGACAAGATGAAGATCGCCACATTCCTCGTGAGCCGCGGCGCCATGGGCTCCGTCGTGCTGAACGGCGACGGCTGGCACGAGGCGCCCGCGCTCGCGCGCCGCATCGTCGACCGCGTCGGCGCCGGCGACGCCCTGTTCGCCGTCACCTCGCCCTGCGCCTACCGCGGCGTGCCGCCAGACGTCCTCGCCTTCATCGGCAACTGCGTGGGCGCGCTCGCCGTCGAAATCGTCGGCAACCGGGAGCCCGTCGACCCGGTCAAGCTCTTCAAATTCGTCGAGACCCTGCTCAAGTAATGGCCTACGTCGACTTCCTGCTGAAGATGTCCGGCTCGACCAAGCGCGACTACGTCGCGCGCGTGGTCCAGCACGACAAGGCGCAGTGCGCTGAGAAGGCCATCCAGTACGGCGCCGACTACTGGGACGGCGAGCGCCAGTACGGCTATGGCGGCTACACGTACGACGGCCGCTGGAAGCCCGTCGCCGAGGCCATGATCAAGCAGTACGGCCTCAAGCCGGGCGCGAGCATCCTCGACGTCGGTTGCGGCAAGGGCTACCTGCTGTACGAGCTCATGAAGCTTCTGCCCGGCTCCAAGGTCGCCGGCCTCGACATCTCCGAATACGCGATCGCGAACGCGAAGGAGGAGATCAAGCCTTTCCTGACGCGCGGCAACGCGACCACGCTCCCGTATCCCGACAAGAGCTTCGACTTCGTCTATTCCCTCATCACCTTCCACAACCTTTACAACTTCGAGCTGAAGAAGGCCTTCCAGGAGGTCGAGCGCGTCGGGCGGGGCGGCAAGCACGTCGCGTTCGAGACCTACCGCAACGAGCGCGAGAAGGCCAACCTCCTCTACTGGCAACTGACCTGCCGCACCTTCTGGACGCCCGCCGAGTGGGAGTGGTTCATGAAGGAGTGCGGCTACACGGGAGACTACTCCTACATCGTCTTCGAATGAAGTCCCTCCGCTTCGTCGGCGAGCTGTTCTCCAAATATCCGCGCCTGCTCGCGGCGGCGGCGGCGCTGTGGACCCTCGTCAGCCTGGCCGACGCGGTGACGATCCTCGCCGTCGCCCCGGTCGTCGATTTCCTCGTGCATCCGGATCTGGCGGGCGCGAGCGGCATGACCCTCGCGTTCGCGCGCGGCATCGAGGCCTGCGGGCTTCCGCCGACGCTCGGCGGCGCGCTCGCGGTCTTCGTCGGCTTCTCGTTTTTGAGTGCGGGGCTACAAGTCCTCGGACGGCACCTGATCCTGCGCGCGAAGTACGCCGTGCTCAAGGACCTCATGGTCTCGATCTTCGGCGACTTCTTCGCGGCGCGCTGGCAGTTCTTCACGGCGGGCTCGCAGGGGACCTTGCTCAACACCTTTAACCGCGAGCTCTCCGTCGTCGGCGACGCCTTCGCGGCCATGGCCCTGTTCGCCGCCAATCTCATCAAGCTCGCGCTGTACCTCGCCGTGCCGCTGTGGCTCTCGTGGAAGGTTGCGCTGGCGAGCTTCGGCGCGGCCGCCGTGTTCGCCGCCCCCTTCCTCCTGCTGGGCCGCCTCAACTATCGCCTGGGCCGCGACAACACCGCCACCGCCAACAGGCTCAACGCGATCCTCCACGAGAACCTGTCGCTGGCCAAGATCGTGCTCGGCTTCGGCAACCAGCGCCAGGCCGTCCGCGCGCTCGACGAGTCGTTCGAGGCGCACCGGACCGCCACGCTCAAGTCCCAGACGCTCGACATGGCGATCCCGATCCTCTACCAGCCGCTCGGCCTCGGCGTGCTGATCCTGCCGCTGCTCGCGGCCCAGCGCTTCGGCGTGCCGCTGGCCGAGAGCGCGGCGCTGTTCTACTCCCTCTTCAAGATCGTCCCCGTCATCGGCCAGCTCGCGGCGCAGAAGAACTCCTTCGTCAACTTCCTGCCGAGCTACGAGCAGATCCAGACGCTGCGCGCGCGCGCGAAGGAACTCTCGCAGGCCGGCGGCGGCCGTCCGTTCCCGGGCCTGACCCGGGAGATCTCGCTCGACGGGCTGAGCTTCGCCTATCCCGGCCAACCGCCCGTGCTCGACGGGCTGTCGCTCAAGATCCCGCGCGGCTCGATGGTCGCCGTCGTCGGCGAGTCGGGCGCCGGCAAGTCCACCTTGGCCGACCTTCTGCTCGGTCTCAACGAACCCACCGGCGGGCGCATCGCGTTCGACGGCGTCGCGCTCGGCGAGTTCGACTCGACCTCCTACCGCCGCCGCGTCGGCTTCGTCCCGCAGGATCCCGCGCTGTTCAACCTCAGCGTGCGCGACAACCTCGTCTGGGCGCACGAAGGCGCGACCGAGGCCGAGATCAAGGACGCCTGCCGCCTGGCCAACGCGGCCGAGTTCATCGAGCGCCTCCCCCAGGGCTACGACACCGTGCTCGGCGACCGCGGCGTGCGCCTCTCCGGCGGCCAGGTCCAGCGCCTCGCGCTGGCCCGCGCGATCATCCGCAAGCCCGAGCTGCTCATCCTCGACGAGGCGACCAGCGCCCTCGACACGCAGTCCGAGCGGCTGATCCAGCAGGCCATCGACACGATCGCCAAGCAGACGACCATGGTGGTCATCGCTCACCGCCTCTCGACCATCGCCAACGCCGACATGGTGTTCGTCCTGCGCCGCGGACGACTCGTCGAGCAGGGCCCGTACGCCGCCCTCGTCGCCGCGGGCGGACCTTTCCAGCAGATGGCCAAACTTCAAGCCCTTCAAGCCTCGGAGAAAGCATGAAAACCGCCGCCGACAAGCCTTTCCTGAAAGTCCGCTACTCCTATCTGGAGCGCCAGTTCGCCGAGATCGACCCGATCCTCGAGCAGATTCGCGCGCTCGTCAAATCCGGCGACTTCACGCTCGGCAAACCCGTCGTCGAGTTCGAGGAGCGCTTCGCCTCCCTGCTCGGCGCGAAGTACGGCGTCGGCGTCGGCTCCGGCACGGACGCGCTGTTCCTTAGCCTCAAGGCACTGGGCATCGGCCCCGGCGACGAGGTCATCACCGCGGCGAACACCTTCGTCGCCACCGCGGGAGCCATAGAGACGACCGGCGCGAAGGTCGTCTTCGTCGACTGCGACGAGAAGTCCGTTATCGACGTCTCTAAGATCGAGGCCGCGGTCACGCCGCGCACCAAGGCGTTGCTGCCCGTGCACTGGGCCGGCCAGCCCGCCGCCATGCCGAAGATCATGGAGCTCGCCGGCCGCCTCGGCCTGCCCGTCGTCGAGGACGCGTGCCAGGCCATCGACGCCGCGATCGACGGCAAGCGCTGCGGCACCTTCGGAATCAGCGGCGGCTTCAGCCTTCATCCGCTCAAGAACCTGAACGTCTGGGGCGACGGCGGCGTGATCATCACCGACTCCGAGAAGACCCGGGACACGCTGCGACTGCTTCGCAACCACGGCATGTCCACCCGCGACACCTACGCCTTCTACGCCTTCAACAGCCGCCTCGACTCCCTGCAGGCCGTCGTGGGCAACCACCTGATCAAAGACACGCAGTGGATCACGGACACGCGCATCAAGAACGCACAGCGGCTCGACGCGGCCCTGTCCAAGCTCACAGGCAAAGTGACTTTGTCGCCGCGCTCCCCGCGCGAGCGCCACGTCTACCACCTCTACCAGTTCTTCGTCGAGGATCGCGACGCGCTGCTGGCGTTCCTGAAGGCGCGCGGCGTCGACGCGAAGGTCCACTATCCCGTGCCGTTGCCGTTCCAGCCGGCGAGCAAGCACCTCGGCCACAAGCCCGGGGATTTCCCGGTCACCGAGTCGCAGGCGCGGCGCACGATCACCTTGCCCGTCCATCAGCACCTGACCGAGGCCGAGCTGGCGCACATGATCTTCTGCGTGGAGGACTTCTATTCCTAAGACGGGGTTGAAGGTTCCCTACGTCGACTTCTCCGGCCAGTACGCCGCGGAGCGGGGCGGCCTGCTGCGCGAGCTCGACCGCGTGATGGGACAGGGCGAGTACATCCTCGGACGGGACGTCGAGGACTTCGAGAAGAAGTTCGCGCGGCTCTGCCGCGTCCGCCACGCGGTCGGCGTCGCCAACGCCACCGACGCGCTGACACTCGCGCTCAAGGCCGTCGGCGTCCGCCCGGGCGACGAGGTCATCACCGCGCCGAATTCGTTCATCGCCTCCGCCGGCGCGATCGCGCAGGCCGGCGCGATTCCCGTGTTCGTCGACGTCAAGCCCGACCAGCTCATGGACCCGTCGAAGCTCCAGCGCGCGCTCACGCGCCGCACGAAGGCGATCCTCCCCGTGCACCTGACGGGCAAGGTCTGCGACATGGAGGCGATCGTCCGCTTCGCGCGCCGCCGCAAGCTCAAGGTCGTCGAGGACGCGGCCCAGGCCGTCGGCGCGCTACGCGGCGGCCGCGCCGCGGGCTCCTTCGGCGACGCCGCCTGCTTCAGCTTCCATCCGCTCAAGAACCTCAACGCCGCCGGAGACGCGGGCGCCGTCGTCACGAACGACGCCGCCGTCGCCGAGAAGCTTCGCCTGCTGCGCAACCACGGGCTCGTCTCGCGCAACGAGGTCGCCTTCTGGGGCTACAACTCGCGCCTCGATACTTTGCAGGCCGCCATTCTAGGCTACCGGCTCAAGGGCCTCGCGGGGGTCACCGCGGCGCGCCGGCGCAACGCCGCGGCCTATCGCAAGGGTCTCGCCGGCGTGGTCGAGTGCCCATCCGACGAGAAGGGAAGCCGCGACGCCTACCACCTCTTCGTGATCCAGGCAGATCGCCGGGACGACCTCCGGGCATTCCTCAAAGCGCGCGGTATCTCCACGGCCGTGCACTACCCGACGCCAATCCACCTCCAGCCGGCCGCACGCTCGCTCGGCGGCAAGGCCGGCGACTTCCCGGAGTGCGAGCGCCAGTCGCGGCGCATCCTGTCGCTGCCGATCCATCAATACCTGCAGCCGCGCCAACTCGCGCACGTGATCGCCTCCATCAAGGAGTTCTACCGGTGAAGCTGCGCATCGGCGTCGACTTCGACAACACTTTGATCCGCTACGACGAGGTCTTCCGCGGCCTCGCCGTCGCGCGCGGCTGGATGCCCGCGAAGGCCGCGGCTTCGAAGGACGCCGTCAAGAAGCGCCTCCTCTCCGAGGATGGCCATGACCTGCGCTGGCAGGCCCTGCAGGCGCAGGCCTACGGGCCGCGCATCTCGAAGGCCCGCGCATTCGAGGGCTTCCGCGCGTTCCTCGACGCGGCGATCCTGCGCGGCGACGAGGTCTTCATCGTGAGCCACAAGTCGAAGACCTCGCACTTCGATCCTTCGGTCCGCCTGCGCGAGTCGGCGCTCAAGTGGCTCAAGGACAACCGCATCGTCGAGAACGGCCATCGCGACCCCAAGCTCATCCCGGCCAAGCGCGTGTTCTTCGCCGCGACGCGCGACGAGAAGGTCGCCGCGATCGCGAAGCTCAAGCTCGATCTCTTCGTCGACGACCTACTCGAGGTCCTCGAGCACCCGCGCTTCCCGAAGTCCACCGCGCGTTTCCACTTCACGGGCGGCCGGGCGTGGGACGAGGCGGCCCGCCTCGCCGACTGCCTCCCGGCCGCGCGCGCGCTGAAGTCCGCCCCCGTCTCCGCCCGCCCGGCGGGCCGCGGCGGCAACAACCGAGTGCTCGCCGTCCGCCTCGCCGACGGACGCGAGGTTCTCATGAAGCGCTACCTCGTCGACGCGCGCGACGGCCGCGACCGCGCTGGCGCGGAGTTCGCGGCGCTCCAGCTCATGTGGTCCGCGGGCATGCGTCAGGCCGCGCGGCCGATCCACAAGGATCCCGCCGGCGCCTTCGCCATCCACTCGCTGCTTCCCGGCCGCCCGCTCGCGGAGCGGAGGATCACCCGCGCGCACGTCGACCAGGCCCTCCGTTTTCTCGGCAAGCTGCAGACGCTGCGCGGCAAGGCGGGCCGCATCGCCTCCGCCGCCGACTCGCGCAATTGCCTCGCCGACTACCCGCGCCACCTCGAGCGGCGCCTGGCGCGCATCGAGGCCGGCCTGCCCCGCGCGACGCCCGAAGCCCGCGCGCTGGTGAAGAAACGCGTGCGTCCCGCGATGGACGCCCTGATCTCGGACTTCAAGCGGCGCTGCGGCGCGGAGTTGCACGCGAAGCTCCCGCGCTCCACCGAGATCCTGAGCCCCTCCGACTTCGGCTTTCACAACGCCGTCGAGGGCCCCGGCGGAACGCTGCGCTTCGTCGACTTCGAGTACTTCGGCTGGGACGACCCCGCCAAGCTCGCCGCCGACTTCTCGCACCACGCCGGCCAACGGGTGACGCCCGCCCTCAAGAAGCGCTTCCGCGACGGGTTCGCGAAGCTCGTTCGCGACCGCCGCGGCTTCGAGCGCCGTCTCGCGCTCGTTGACGGCCTGGTCGCCTTCGAGTGGATCCTCATCGTCTTGAACGTGCTCACGCCCGAATCCCTGACCCGACGCCGTTTTTCCGACCCGAAGCGGGACGCTTCCGTTCTGGTGCGCGAACGCCTGCGCCGCGCGAAGGCCATGCTCCGGAGGCTCCCTCGATGACCGCGATTCCCGCGAACGACTATCTCAAGATGGGCAAGCAGGTCCGCCGCACGATCACCGACATGGTCATCGCGGCCGCGCGCGGTCACATCGGTTCCGCGTTCTCGATCGTCGAGACTTTGCTCGTGCTGTACAAGGGCGGAATCCTGAAGGTGGACCCGATGAACCCGCAGTGGGAGGACCGCGACCGCCTGATCCTGAGCAAGGGCCACGGCTGCCTGGCGCTCTACCCGATCCTCGCCGACCTCGGATTCTTTCATAAAGACGAACTGATGAAGTACTGCAAACCCGACGGCATCCTGGGCGGACATCCGGAGCACACGAAGATCCCGGGCGTCGAGGCCTCGACGGGCGCGCTGGGCCACGGCCTGTCGATCGGCATCGGCATGGCGCTCGCGGCCCGCATGAATAAGCGGAGCTACGGCGTATATGTGATCCTGGGCGACGGCGAGTGCGACGAGGGCTCCATCTGGGAAGGCGCGCTCCACGCCAGCAAGCACAAGCTCTCGAACCTGACCGCGATCGTCGACTACAACAAGCAGCAGTCCTATTCCGATGTCGCCGAGGTTCTGCCGCTCGAGCCGTTCGCCGACAAGTGGCGCGCGTTCGGCTTCGAAGTGGCGGAAGCCCACATGGACCGGCCCGAAGAGCTCGAGGCGCTGCTGAAGCGTCCGCGCGGCGACGGTCCGCGCGTGATCATCACGCACACCATCAAGGGCAAGGGCATCTCGTTCATCGAGAAGAACCTGTCCTGGCACCATAAGGGCAAGCTGACGCCGCTGGAGATCGAGAACATCTTCAACGAGCTGGAGATATGAGATGAGAAAACGCTGCCTCGACGCCGTCTACCGGCTCGCGAAAAAGAACAAGGACGTCGTTTTCATCGGCTCAGACCTCGGTGTCGGCGTCATGGACAATTTCAAGAAGGAGCTGCCCGAGCAGTGGTTCATGGAGGGAGTATCCGAGCAGCACATCATCGGCATGGCCGCCGGCCTCGCGATGACGGGCAAGACCGTCTACTTCAACACGATCGCGACCTTCATCACGCGCCGCTGCTACGAGCAGAACGCGATCGACCTGGGCCTCGCGAATGTCCCCGTGCGCCTGCTGGGCTCCGGCGGCGGGCTCGTCTACGCGCCGCTCGGCCCCACGCACCTCGCGACCGAGGACATCGCCCTCATGCGCGCGATCCCGAACATGTCGATCTTCGCCCCGTGCGACGCCGAGGAGATGGAGCGCGGCATGATGGCGACGGAGAGCCTGCCGGGCCCGCTGTATGTCCGCATCGCTAAGGGCGGCGAGGCGGTCGTGAGCAAGCCGGAGTCCGGCTTCACCTTCGGCAAGGCGATCGTCATGAAGGAGGCCGGAGAGGTCCTCTTCGTCACCACGGGCGTCACGCTCGCGCGCGCCCTCGAGGCCGCGCAGCTGCTCGAGGCCGAGGGCGTCTCGGCCGGCGTCCTCCACTGCCACACGATCAAGCCGTTCGACGGAGAGGCGCTGCTCGCGCAGGCCGCGAAGGCCAAGGCCGTGATCACCGTCGAAGAGCACACTTTGATCGGCGGCCTTGGCAGCATCGTTGCGGAGCTTCTCGCGGAACATCCGTTCGAGCGGCAGCCCCGGCTCAAGCGCCTGGGCATCCCCGACGTGTTCCCGGACAAGTACGGCTCGCAGAACACGCTGATGGAGCGGTACGGGCTCGCCGTGCCGCAGATCGTCGCGGCGGCGCGCGCGCTGCTGACGCGTCCGCTCATCGGCGCCTGACATGGAATTCTTTCAACCCGACGAAAAGGCCTTCAACGAAGCCTTCCTCAAGAAGGGCTGGGCGCTGATCGACCTCGCCGACCGCCGGCATCTCGATGCGCTGAAGACCCGCATGTACGAGGAGGCGATGCGCCTTCTCGGCTTGAAGGGCGCCAAGCGCCCGTCGGAGGCCGTGTTCTTCGATCAGACGCAGAAGTTCGTCCCCGTGGCCAAGCTCAACGCCTTCCGGCTCGCGATGATCGAGTTCCTCAACGCCGACAAGCTCCTGCGCCCCGCCTTGTTCCACATGGCGCGCCGCCACATCGAGTGGGTCATCGGCAACGAGATCGCGATGCAGCGGACGGTGAACCTCGCCATCCAGCTGCCAAAGGACGACAGCTCCCTGCTCCCCCTCCACTCCGATGTCTGGTCCGGCAACTCGCCGTACGAGATCGTGCTCTGGCTGCCGCTCGTCGACTGCTTCAAGACGAAGTCGATGTACCTTCTCGAGCGCCCGGAGAGCGAGAAGATCTTCCGCGAGTTCCCCCGCTACTCCAGCTTCAACGCCGAGCAGCTCTACCGCAAGATCAAGCCCCGCCTCGAATGGCTCGACGTCCCTTACGGCAAAGCCGTCCTCTTCACGCACTCTCTGCTGCACGGCAACCGCGTCAACGACGAGAAGACCACTCGCTGGGGCTTCAACATCCGCCTCAAGGGCCTGCTGACGCCGTACGGCGTGAAGGAGATGGGCGAGTCGTTCCTGCCCGTGACCGTGCGCCCCGCGACGCGGATCGGCTTCGAGTACGTCAAGGCGGGCGAATGAAGAAAGGCTGGCGCGGCTACGTCTCCTCGCGGGCGATCAACGGGCAGATGATCCCGCAGCGCGTCCAAAACCTGGTCATGCGCACCTACGCGGAAAAATCCGGGATCCGTTATCTGTTGAGCGCGACCGAATACCACATCCCCGGCTCCTTCATGATGCTCGAAAGCCTCTACGACGGCCTCGCCGGCCTCGAGGGCCTGCTGTTCTATTCCATGCACCAGCTGCCGGAAATGCCGGCCGACCGGCGCCGCCTGTACGCGACCCTGCGCAAGGCCGGCTGCGGCCTGCGCTTCGCGCTCGAGGAGCTGAAGGTCGAGACCGCAGCCGACGCCGGCGTCGTCGAGGACGCGCTGATCTGCCGCGCGCTCAGCCGGCGCGCCGACCTCTCGGTCCTCTCCCGCCGATGATTCCCAAGGAACTCGCCGCCCTGACCGGCCTCGGCCTGGTCGCCGCTCCCGGCGGAAAGTCCCCGGCCTTCACCGCGACGGGCGACCGCGTCGTCGACGCCCGCGCTTTCGAGGCGCTGAAATCCCTCGTCAAGGAGACGCCGGGCGCCACGGTGCGCGTCAACCTTCATCCCGGGCCCGAGGCGCCGGTCCACGACATGATCATCGCGCAGAGCGCGGGCGGCCAGCCGTTCGTCCACCGGCACCTGACGCGCGAAGAGACCTACCACATGATCGAGGGGCGCATGCGCCTGCAGTTCTTCGACGACGCGGGCAAGCCGTCGTCCTCCCACATCCTGGGCGGGCCCGGCACCGGGCTGCCCCTCATCGTGCGCGTGCCCAAGGGCGTGTGGCACGCCTCCGTGGCGGAGACGCCCTTCGTGATCTTCCACGAGAGCCGGCCCGGCCCCTTCGACGGCGCCGACACCGTCTTCCCGGACTGGAAGCCCGCGTGAGGAGCCTGGCGCGCCTCGCGGTCCAGGCCGCGGGCCTGGTCGTCGTCGCGTTCCTCTTCCTGCTGCGCCCTTTCCTCACGCTCAAGATCGGCCGGCTGCGCTACGAGCGCATCGGCAACCTGGCGGTGAACACCGAGCTGTACCTGCGCGAGCGCGCCCTCGGCGACGACGGTGCCCGCCGCGTGTTCCTGAGCGGCGCGCCCTGCAACCGCCAGTTGCTGACGATGATCCGCCGCCGGCTGACGGTCGTCGAGAGCCCGCTTCTCGTCCGAATCTACGAAATCTGCCGCGGCCTGCTCGCCGCCACGCCTTTCCACGAGAGCCTCGCGTACCGCTTCACCGAGTTCGACCTCTTCGACGGCGGCGAGCCCGCGCTGACCTTCACCGCGGAGGAGGAGGCGAAGGGCCGCGCCGCGCTCCAGGCGATGGGCGTCGGCCCCTCCGACTGGTTCGTCTGCCTCCACAACCGCGACTCGGCCTACCTCGACGAGAGCCAGCCCGACGGTCGGTGGCGCTATCACGACTACCGCGACTGCAGCCTCGAAAACTTCCTGCCCGCCGCCGACTTCGTCGCGGAGAAGGGCGGCTTCGTCCTCCGGATGGGCCAGGCCTACAAGGAGAAGCTGCCGGGCGAGCGTCCGCGCCTCGTCGACTACGCGCGGCTGCACCGCAGCGACTTCCTCGACGTGTACCTCCTGGCCAAGTGCCGCTTCATGATCGGCTCCGACGCGGGGCTGGCGCAGGTGCCGACGATCTTCAACCGTCCCGTCGTCAACACGAACGTCCCCTTCCTCGACTGGGCCGCGTTCCGCGCCGCGGACATCTTCATCCAGAAGCGCCTTTACTCCGAGGAGGAGGGCCGGGTTCTCTCGTATCCCGAGATCCTGAAGCGCGGCTGGGAGCGCTTCTACCGCACCGAGTGGCTGGCCGAGCGGAAGCTGCGCTTGATCGAGAACACCGGCGAGGAGATCCTCGCCGCCGTCCGCGAGATGAACGAGCGCCTCGAGGGCGCCGCCTACTCCCCGGAGGACGACGCGCTGCAGGCGCGGTACCGCGCCCTCCTCGGCCCCGGCAAGGTGTTCCACGGTTTCCGTTCGCGGCTGGGACGGGATTTTTTGTACAAGAACAAAGAAATGATCCTGCCCGCCGCTCCGGCCCCGACGCGATGAAGACCGCCCAAGAGCACGTGCCGTACTGGCGCACCGAGCTCGGCCAGCCGGAGATCGACAAGATCACGGCCGCCGTGCGCGGCGGCTGCCTGAGCCAGGGCAAGATCACCGAGCAGTTCGAGGCCGAGCTCGCGGCGCTCCTTGGCGTGCCGTACGCCGTCTGCACGACGAGCGGAAGCTCCGCTCTCTTCATGGCCGTCTCGGCCCTCGGGGTCGGACGCGGCGACGAAGTCATCGTCCCCAACCGCACCTTCGTCGCGACGGCGCACGCGGTCATGCTCTCGGGCGCGACCGTACGCCTCGTCGACACGAACAAAGACGACACACTCGTCGACGCCGCGCTCATCGAGAGCCGTATCACGCCCAAGACCAAGGCCATCATCGCCGTCCACCTCAACGGCAACGACGCCGACATGAAGACGATCAACGCCGTCGCGGCCCGCCGGGGCCTGAAGGTGATCGAGGACGCCGCGCAGGCTTTCTACTCGCGCAACGCCGACGGCTTCCTCGGCGCGCAGTCGGACCTCGGCTGCTTCTCGCTCGGCGTGACGAAGTTCATCACGACCGGCCAGGGCGGCGTCGTGATCACGAAGAGCCGCGAGCTGCGCGACCGCCTCGTGCGCTTCCGCAGCCACGGCGTGCTCTCGACCTTCGCCGCCGACTACGAGAACTTCGGCTTCAACCTCAAGTTCAACGACATCCTCGCCTCGGCGGGCCTCGCCCAGCTGCAGAAGCTCGAGGTCAAGAAGAAGGCGCACCTCGAGTGCTACCGCCATTACGGGCGCGAGCTCAAAGGAATGGAGGACTTTATCCGCATCCTGCCCGTCGACGAGGCCGAGGGCAACATCCCCCTCTGGGTGGAGGCGCTCGTCGCCGGCCGCGACGCCGTTGTCGCCCGGCTCGGCGCCGCTAACATCCAGCTCCGGCCCTTCCTGCCGGACCTCGACCGCTCCCCGCACCTCGGCCCGCAGGGCTGCGACTTCCCGAACTCGCGCAAGTTCTCCGCGCACGGCGTCTTCCTGCCGTGCGGGCCCGACCTTCCGCGCACGTCCATGGATCTCGCGATCGCCGCGCTGAAGGACGCGCGCGCGAACCTGAAGGAGCGGCTGCCATAATGGCGTCCAAGGGGAAGGTCGCCGTCCTCGGCTTCCACGACGGCAACGCAGGCCAGGTCGCCGAGTGGTTCGAACAGGCCGCCGGCTACGAGATCGCCTGCTACGTCGAGGAGGGCGACGCGCCCATCGTCGTTGACCCCGTCGCCGAGAACAAGAAGCGGGTCTCCCAAAAACTCGAGTATCCGACCAAGGACTCCTTTAAGGGGAAGCCGCTCTTCGTCTGCCGCGACTGGCCCGAGCGCCTCAAGAAGCTGGGGATCAAGCTCATCCTGCCGCTGACGACCGGCAACGCCGACCGCCTGCGCAACCTCGAGCGCTGTCGCGAAGCCGGCTTCGAGCTCGTCTCCGCCGTCCATCCGTCGGCGCTTATCCTCGACCAAGCCGTCGTCGCGCCCGGCTGCTGGATCAACGCCGGCTGCATCGTCGGCTACAAGGCGGAACTGGCCCCCGGCGTCATGCTCAACACCGGCGCCCAGGTGGACCATCACAACGTGCTCGAGACCTGCTGCCAACTCGACCCCGGCGTGGTCACCGCGGGCCACGTCACCGTGCGCCGGACCGCGCAGATCCACACGGGGGCGATCCTCATCAACCGCGTCGAGATCGGCGAAGGCGCGATCGTCGGAGCCGGCGCCGTCGTACTCAAAAGCGTGCCTCCGCGCGTCACCGTCGCCGGCGTCCCCGCCCGCCCTATCCGCCGGTCCTAAGCCCCCTCCTGTTCAATGTTTGAACAGCGAAATCGGCTTAAATTGGTATAATTTCTCATGATCGAAACGGCCCGCGCCTCGCGGCCGTCCTGCGTCCGCAGGACGACCTGTCGCCTCTGCGGCGGAAAGAACCTGGAGCTCGTCCTGGCGTTGGCTCCGACCCCCGTCGCCGACGCGTTTTGGCCCAAGGCCCGCCTCGACGAGCCCCAGGAAAAGTTCCCTCTGGACCTCTTCTTCTGCTCCGACTGCCACCACGCCCACCTGCTCGACGTCGTCGATCCCGACATCCTCTACCGGGACTATCTTTACGTGACCTTGACCTCCCTCGGACTGCAGGATCACTTCGACGCGTACGCGGGCGGCGTGCTGGACCGCGTCGGCGCGCCGAAGGGCGGCCTGGTCGTCGAGATGGGCAGCAACGACGGGACCTTGCTGCGCGCGTTCCAGAAGCGCGGCATGAAGGTCCTCGGTGTCGACCCCGCGCGCGCGGTCGCCAAGGCCGCCACGGAGTCCGGCGTCGAGACCTGGCCCGAGTATTTCACCTCCGAGCTGGCCCGCAAGATCCGCGCCGAGCGCGGCGCGGCCTCCATCATCTGCGCGAACAACGTCTTCGCCAACATCGACGTGCTCGACGACGTCGTGGCCGGGATAAAGGCGCTGCTGGCCCCGGACGGCGTCTTCATCCTCGAGACCGGCTACCTGCTCGACACGATCAAGAACAAGGTGTTCGACAACATATACCACGAGCACATCTCGTACCACTCCGTGGAGCCCTTCGTTCCTTTCTTCAGGCGCCACGGCCTCGAGGTCATCCACTGTGAGCGCGTCGAGACCAAGGGCGGCTCCCTGCGCGCGACCATTCAGCTCGACGGCGGGCCCCGCAAGCGCGACGCCTCCGTAGACGCGTTCATCGCCGCCGAGAAGGCGTTCGGCCTCGACAAGCCCGCGACCTACAAGGCGCTCGGCGCCGAGCTCGCGCGCGTCAAGGAGCAGTTGCACGCGCTCCTCGGCGGCATGAAGGCCGGGGGCAAGAAGCTCGCCGGCTACGGCGCCTCGCACAGCGTGACGACCTTGCTGCACCACTTCGATATCGCGCGCTTTCTCGACTACATCGTCGATGACAACCCGCGCAAGCACGAGACCTACAGCCCGGGCCATCGCGTGCCGGTGCACGCCTCCTCGGCGCTGTACGACCGCAAGCCCGACGCCGTCGTGATCCTGCCGTGGCGCTTCGCCGAGCCCATCATGCGCAAGCACGCCGCGCTGCGCGAGCAGGGCGTGAAGTTCATCGTCCCCCTGCCCGGCGTCGAGGTCCTCTAGTGCCGATCGGCCGCGTCCTCATCCTGGGCCACAGCGGCTTCATCGGCTCGAGCCTCGAGCGACGTCTACGGCGCGAGAAGGACCTGGAGGTCGTCGGCCTGTCCCCCGCCGCCTTCGACCTGACCCGGCGCGAGGACGCGGCGCGCCTCGCCGAGCACTTCACGCCCGAGACGGCCGTCGTCATGTGCTCGGCCATCAAGCGCCAGAACGGCGACACCCTCGAGAATTACGAGAAGAACACGGCGATGGCGGCGAACCTCGTCCCGCTCCTCCGGGACCTCCCCGTCGGACGCTTCATGTACTTCAGCTCGACGGCCGTGTACGGCGAGGACGTCCACGACACGGCGATCGCGGAGAAGACCGCCGCGCAGCCCACCTCCTACTACGGCATGGCCAAGCACGCCTCCGAGCGACTGCTGCTCAAGGCCGTCGAGAAAAAGGAAATCTCCCCGCTGCTGATCCTGCGCCCCGCGACGATCTACGGTGCCGGGGAGCCGGGCCGCCCTTACGGGCCGATGGGCTTCCTTCGCGCCGCGCGCGCCGGAGAGACCGTGACGCTGTGGGGCGACGGCTCGGAGCTGCGTGAGTTCCTGTTCATCGACGACGTCTGCGAGGCGGTCGCGCGGCTGCTGCCCGCCTCGTTCTCCGGGATCTTGAACCTCGTCAGCGGCCGCAGCGTCAGCTTTCAGGACGTGCTGGCCGCCATCGGCCGCGCCGGCATTCCGGTCAAGACCGAGAGCCGTCCGCGCTCGAAGGCGAAGGCCGACCACGCCTTCGACCCGTCTTTGCTGCGCGCCGCGCTTCCCGGCTTCCAATTCACAACCCTCGACGAGGGACTCAAGAGAGCTTCCGATGCCCAACTGCCGAGCCTGCGCAGCTGAGGCCGCCGTCCTGCTGGACTTCGGCGCCCAGCCGATCTGCAACCGCTTTCTCGCGCGCGCCGAGGAGACGGAGTACTCCCATCCCGTCGTCCTCGGGCAGTGCGGCGCCTGCGGCCTCGTGCAGCTGACGAGCATGCCGCCGGCTTCGGAACTGCGCCCGCGCCAGGACTGGATCACTTACAACGAGCCGGAGCCGCACCTCGACCGGCTCGCCGACGTCCTGGCCGCCCTCCCCGGCGTCGGGCCCGCGACCGTCGCCTGCGGCGTCAGCTTCAAGGACGACAGCACCTTGCGGCGCCTCGCCGAGCGCGGAATCACCCGCTCGTGGCGCCTCGAGCCTTCCGAGCTCGGCTCGACGGCCGCCGGCGTGGGCGTCGAGACCGTGCAGGACCTGCTGACGCCCGAGCGCGCCGCCGCCGTCGCGGCCGCGCGCGGCGCGGCCGACCTCATCGTCGTGCGCCACATCCTGGAGCACGCCTTCGACCTCCCCCGCTTCTTCGCCGCGCTGCGCGCGCTGGCCAAGCCCGGCGCCTACTTCGTCTTCGAGGCGCCCGACTGCCACGGCGCGATGCGAGACCTTGACTACAGCACGGTCTGGGAGGAGCACGCGGCCTACTTCACCGAGGCCACCTACCTGTCCACCTTGCGCCGCGCCGGATTCGAGACGGTCCACTTCGAGAACGTCCCTTACGCGCTCGAGAACTCGCTGGTCGTCGTCGTGCGCGCGGGCGCGCCTCAGCGCCCCGAGCTCGACCTGCCCGCCGAGCTCGCGCTCGGCCGGAGCTTTGCCGCGGGCCTGCGGCGCCAGGCGGAGCGCCTGCGCGCCTTCCTCGACGCGCAGCCCGGCGGCGTGGCGCTCTTCGGCGCCGGACACCTCGCGTGCGCCTTCGTCAACCTGCTCGAGCTCAAGGACAAGATCCGCTTCGTCGCCGACGACCATCCGAAGAAGAAAGGCCTCTTCATGCCGGGCTCGCGCCTTCCGATCCGCGGCTCCCAGGCGCTCGTCGAAGACGGCGTCAAGCTCTGCCTACTCAGCCTGCACCCCGACAGCGAGGACAAGGTGATCGCCAACAACAAAGCTTTCGTCGACGGCGGAGGAACCTTCCGCTCCATCTTCCCCGCCAGCCGCAGGGCGCTCGCGCTATGAAGACCCTCACGGTCGTCGCGCCGGTCTACAACGAGGAGGAGGTCATCGCGGGCTTCCACCGAGAGCTCGGCGCGGTCCTCGACGGGCTCAAGGCGCGCTACGAGTCGAAGATCCTGTTCGTGGTCGACCGCAGTTCCGACGGCACGCTCGACATCCTGCGCGGCGTCGCCGCGCGCGACCCGCGCGTGCAGATCCTGGCCCTGTCCTCGCGCTTCGGACACCAGAACTCCCTGCTCGCGGGCCTCGATCACTGCCGCTCCGACGCGCTCGTCATGATGGACAGCGACCTGCAGCATCCGCCGTCGCTGATCCCCCGGCTGCTCGAGGAGTTCGAGAAGGGCTTCGACGTCGTGCGCACGCACCGCCAGGACCCGCCGGACACCGGCCTATTCAAGAGCGTGAGCTCGCGCCTGTTCTACCGCGTCATCAACGCGCTGTCCGACGTGCCGATCCAGGAGAGCGCCGCGGACTTCCGCCTGCTCTCGCGGCGCGTCGTGACGGTCTTCCAGACGAAGGTGCGCGAGCGCAACCTCTTCCTGCGCGGCCTGACCGGTTGGGTCGGCTTCAAATCCATCGGCGTGCCGTTCACGACGGGCGCGCGCGCCGGAGGCCGCAGCAAATACTCCCTGGCCCGGCTCGTCGCGTTCGGCGCCGAGGGCATCGTCGCCTTCAGCAAGAAGCCGCTCCAGGCGGCGATCTACGTCGGCTTCCTGTTCGCGGCGCTCGGCTTCGCGCTGGCGTTCCTGACCGTCGCGCAGTATTTCTATTACGGCTCGCTACCGGCCGGCTGGGCGACCCTGGCGATCCTGATCCCGACCTTCTCGGGCATCCAGCTGATCTTCCTCGGCGTCATCGGCGAGTACGTCGGCGCGATCTTCGACGAGGTCAAGGGACGCCCGCATTACATCGTCGAGGAAGCGGTCAACGTGGAGGAGATCAGATGAAGACGGTCGACAAGAAGCTCGCCGAGCTCGACGCCCTCCCGTACGACGTGATCGTGCGCCGCGCGGACGGGCGCTACCACCTCGTCATCGCCGAGCTCCCGCTCGTCGCCGACGGCGCTACCCTCGCGGCCGCCCACGACGAGCTTCTCCGGCGGAAGACCGCACTCCTGCGCGGCCTGCTCGAGGCCGGCGCCGAGGACTCCATCGAGCTTCCCCGTGCGACGCATCCCGCGCGCCCGCTCGCGCTGTTCGCCGCGAAGGCCGCGATCGTCTGCGCCTTCGTCGCGCTCGCGGCCGCGTTCACCGCGAAGACCGTCATCCGCGAGGCGGGCGGCCTGTCGGTCTCCCGGCTGGTCAAGCGCAACGCCTCGATGCTCGCCTCAGAGGCCGAGCGATTCTCCTCCGCTCCGCCCGAGGTCAAGGCCGAGCGCCTCAAGAGGGTCCGCGCCGTCGCCGACGAGCTTCGCCCCTACGCCGACGAAGTCCGCCGCGCGTGGGAGCCGAAGGGCGCGAAGCGATGACGACCGCGGCGAGCCCGGCCTGCATCGTCTGCGGCGGCGCCGAGAGCGCCGGCCTCTACGAGGGCCTGCTCCAGTGCGCCGCCTGCGGCTACGTGTTCGCCGACGTGCGCCTGTCCGACGCCGAGTTCCACGACCTCTACAAGAAGGGCTACTTCTTCGGCGAGGAGTACCAGGACTACCTCAAGGACAAGGAGACGCTGCAGAAGAACTTCCGCCTGCGCCTCGACGAGCTGGCCCCGTTCCTCGATCCGGCGCGGCACAAGCGCCTCTTCGAGATCGGCTGCGCCTACGGCTTCTTCCTCGACGCCGCGCGGCCGCGCTTCGAGCGCGTCAGCGGCATGGACGTGGCCGAGGACGGCGTCGCGCACGCGCGCTCGCTCGGCCTCGACGCGGCGTCCGGCGACTTCCTGACGCGCGACTTCGGCTCGGAGAAGTTCGACGTCGTGACGATGTGGGACACGATCGAGCACCTCAAGTCCCCGCACCTGTTCCTCGAGAAGGCCGCGGGCCTACTGTTGAAG
>Ga0209824_10000048_pt1 | contig 94859 bp, 50 predicted proteins | sample VDWuncwatermetaG_FD_184124 | JGI IMG/M metagenome (GOLD analysis project Ga0209824, IMG submission 184124) | Wastewater microbial communities from Netherlands to study Microbial Dark Matter (Phase II) - VDW unchlorinated drinking water (SPAdes)... ... | reverse complement strand
CCATTTCAGTCTGTCCAAATGATCCAGGCACTATACGATCTTTTTCATAGGGAGATAAATTTACCCACAAATCTTTCTCCGGAATGGTCAAACTGGCAAGGAAATATTTGATTAGTTTGGTGGCTTCTTGTTTCAAATCTCCCCCTCCCCTTGCCCCTCCCACCAGGGGAGGGGAATTCATATTCATCGCTCCCTTAAGGGGGAGGGAATCTCCCTGATCTAAAATAAAATCAAAACGAAAAGGATTATCAGTATGGACTTTGATGCCCCTTAATACCGGAGGATTAAACTCAGGACTTAAACCAACCCTCACGCCTGGGGCAGGTAAACGAAATTCCCCGCCTGCTGACGAGGCAAGCTGGGCTTGGGCCAAAGGAACAGGGCCAATAGGGCCGAAAGTATTGGCTAAAAAGGCAATTAAAACTAAAATATACAGAAATTGCTTCATCGCCAAGAAAGTTTTCGCCTTCTCCTTACCGAGGGCTCCTGTTGTCGCATTGGACATATTGACACTTGGGAACTTGTTGCTACGCTCATGAACATAGGGATCAGCTTTGATCTGCTGGCGCAAAATAACTTCACGGGCGGAATTCTTCTCATCAGTTAGGTTAAATTCTTCACCATGTGTAGCCAAGGCGCGAATTTCATGTCCAAGGCTTAATGCTGTTTCAAGGGGGGTACTATAGGTGGGATAATAGGTGCTGACCAAAATGTATTCCTGGCCATCTTTGATGGTGGTCGTGGCCAAGAACCCTTTAAGAGGTACGCCTTTTAAAAGGCCTGCCCGTCCCATCCAGCGCAGTTTGGCCGCAGCCTGACTGTCACCGGTTGCTTCGAGACCACGGGCCATCAATTCCCACATCTCCTTGGGAACGTCCGTCACCTTACTCCAATCTAATCCTGCCAACTCATCAGCCACCATTTTCTGATAAGGAATGCCCTTCAATTCCAAGGGCATGATGGCCTCGGGCAAAGGACGGGTGGGATCATTTTTACCTTTAGGCAATGCTCCTTCTTCCTGCGTCGGTACGATTTCTTCGGTTTTTGGATCAAAGAAGTGCACCTTGCTCATGTCGAACACCAGGTCCATATCACGGTTAATCTTCGGTCGGTGATGCGCACCGACGCGGGCGATAAAATCATGCTTGCCGGAGCTCAAATACAAATAGACCTCACTGCCCAGAGGCTCCACCACCTTACAGGTCGCCTGTACGGTATTTTCAGGCGATGCTCCAGAGGCAAAAAGTTTATCGTAAATGTCCTCTGAACGAATACCCATGGTAATCTCTTGACCGTTATACCCAGCGATCTTAGGATACATCGCGTCCAACAGTTTAACCTGGAATTTTCCTTCATCAAAAAAATATTCACTGTCCTTCTTGAGAATCTTCCCGGTCATAAAATTCATGGAAGGCGAACCGATAAAAGAAGCTACAAATTTATTAACCGGATGATCGTACACCGTCATGGGGTCAGCGCTTTGCTGGATGACACCCTTATTCATGACCACAATGCGATCGGCCATGGTCATGGCTTCGGTCTGATCGTGCGTGACATAAATAAAGGTCGTCTGCAGATGTGAGTGCAATTTACGGATTTCCGTACGCATCTCTCCGCGCATCTTGGCATCCAGATTAGAAAGCGGCTCATCAAAAAGAAACACCAAAGGCTTGCGCACAATGGCACGGCCCAAGGCCACGCGCTGACGTTGCCCGCCGGAAAGTTCACGCGGGAAGCGTTTTAAATATGGTTCGATCCCTAAAATCTCGGCCGCTTCCTGAACACGTTTTTTGATTTCGGCTTTGGGATACTTGCGTATTTTCAAACCAAAGGCCATATTTTCAAACACACTCATATGCGGATAAAGCGCATAATTTTGAAACACCATGGCGATATTGCGGTCTTTGGCAGGGACGTCATTGACAAGACGATCATTGATCCAAATTTCGCCGGAGGTGATCTCTTCCAGGCCCGCGATCATGCGCAGGATCGTTGACTTGCCGCAACCGGAAGGACCGACGAGTACTAAAAATTCCCCGTTTCTGACTTTAAAATTTACATTCTTGACGGCAACATTATTGACGGCATTAGAGCTTTCCTTATTATAATTTTTACAAAGATTTTCAATCCTGATTCCTGAAGGCTTCCCTTGTTTATCCTTATCAGTAGATTCGAGATCGATGTTCCGTCTGAACAGTTTAAAGATATTGGCGAGTATATTGGCTGCCATGGAAGGCTTTTCGTCTTCTGCTTCCTGCGCTTTCTTATGCGCCTGATCGACAGATAGGCCTTTTAAGCGCCAATACGCCTCAACCACTTCATGCACTATAGTCAAAAAATTCTCTTTGTGGTTTTCATCGGCAACATCTTGTGAGATAAATATACGTAGGTGGGCTTCATCAATGATTCCGTCTTCAAAATACACTAAACCAAAGACATCCCGGAAGACATTGTGTACTCCATTTTCAAGATTACCTACAGGCGGCGCGTGGATTTGATTGGCCGTATACACACGTTCTAAGAGCTCGACTGCTTCTTGCCGGCCCTGACGATTCATTTCATTAACTGCATTGCTGATAGCCTTGCGGCCTAAAGTCCCTAAACTTAAACCCTGTACTTTGATTTGCTTTAAGGTGATGTCCGCTTCTTCCTGCGTTGGTGTGGTTTTGCCCGGGCGGATGCGCGCGGAAGATGATTGAAGATCAGGATAAATCACCCTACCCGCCAATGAAACCCTCTCCTGTGCAATATTAGTTTCGGCTTTTTTCGGACGGGAAGGCTGATTAATAGCTATGTCTTGTTGGACAATGGCCCTAAAATATTCATCAGCAATACGCCCTATATACTCCCCCAGCGGATCTTCTATATTTAGATAAAAAACCGGCACCACTCTACTGTTCTTTTGGACGGACATATTGACAAATTTTTCAATATCCGGCTTCCACCCTGTTATGCTCGACCTATATATCATGCTGAATAATCCTTTGGCCGCAGATGACGAGACAATCTTATCAACCTCAGCATGCGTCACGGAAAAACCGCGCGTTAATGCCTGGTCAATATACACAATTTCGTGCCTAATTCCTTCAAGCAAAATTTTGAGCATTCCTGCCCTCGTCGGTTTGCTCGACTCTTCATAAAGGTCTGCTAATCTATCGAACTGAGGAAAATTCACAAATATTGTATGTCTGCGGGGACGAGAAAAAAGAACCACGTCATTAAGCTCTGCGTCATTAAGCTCTGCGTTGACAAGGACGATTTTTATTTTTCCTTTTAACTTTTTATTGTTGTACTGATACCGTTTTTGACCATCGCCTTCATCAGTAGTAATTTCCAGCAAGTCCTCTTTCATCATCCGAAGATCTTCGAATAAGGCGCGCGGATCTTCAAATCCATAAAGCTCTTTCGAATCGCCCTCATGAAGTGCTTGAGAAATCTTTCTGCCGATAGCCCTGCGTTTCTTCAGGGTCATTCCTTCTTCTTTATTACGGATTATCTGGACTATTATATCCCAAATTTTCCTCTCTTCCTGTTCCTTATCAGGATCGGCATAGCCATTATGGATGCGTAGCTGATGCAGGAGTTCATGTGTCAGGATAATGTCACGTATGTCTTGCGGGATAATTTTCAGCGGAACGTTCAATACAATACGGTCCTCATTTTTGTTATAATACGCTACCAAATGTGCTTCCGGCGGACCTTGCGGATAAGCAGCCCTAAACTCGGCTTCGCGGGCCTTGATCCAGTCCAGGACCTGCTTCAACTGAATGACCTCCAAAGAATCAGGGGAAAGGATGCCCAAATAGTCCGCCAAGACTTCGGAATTCATCGGATATATGCCCTTTGCCTCACCACCGCCGTTAGGTTGAAGTCCCGGAAAGAGGGCTTCGAGTAATTTCATGGCCCTTTTATAACGCGGATTATCCTCTTTGTCCTGATCATTCACTAAAATTCCCACCAGATGACAAAAGAAAAGGTTTATGGCTTCATCCGAATGACGCTCGGCCACATCATGTTTATAAAAGAAAAGTAAAATATCATGTATGAGATCATCAGGTAAATCACTGCTAATTACGCCCATCACCATCTTATTCCCAAACCCTTCGATGCGTGGATCATTCACGGCCCCCAAAAATGGTTCTCCGGCCGCGATCCAAGAAATGCCATCGCGAAGCTCTTCCCGAGGATGCAAAAGCAAACTATACAAAACATCCAGCATGTGCTTATGGGTTTTCTCTGAGTACTGTGCAGCTATCATCTGCGCCATAGAGGAATTCCCAAAATTATCAAGGGCAAAATTAAATAACCCATTATACGAATCGAACCATTTCTTCTCGCCGTTACTATCTGCAATGTCTGGGGGAACATAACCATCTTGTACAATCGTCCGTAAGGGCTCCCTTATCTCGTCCATAAGTATTTTTCGCAGCAACTCATTCCTGCGGAAAACCGGTCTCCCATTGATATCCAATATTCTTGGACAATATTTTGCAAGAAGCCTTTCGATCCGTTTCCGCAATTCGTCCTCACCCTCCGCAACGGCAAAATCCACGTTTGATTGAAAATTGATAATATCTGTTCCAATATAAATCCAAACCCTCGGCACCTTTTGCAAAAATTCCCAAATTTTATCAAAACCATCTCCCCCAATTTCCCGCACAATGCTTTCTTTTTTGTCTAAATTTGGTTCTAAACGCAACTGGGATGTAGAAACTTCCCTAAGTATTCCTTCTTTGATTAAGTTCTCTAAAATCTCGGGTGGGATAATCTTAAGTACCTTTGCTCTCTCTATAGTCCCGCTTTTCTTGAGTTCAACTTCTTTATCTTCCATAATTTCCGGCAGTTTCCTCAAATAAAACTCCAAATTGTTAAAATATAGCTGGGTGACAATTACTCCTGCCACAGATTTGTTTTCTTTAGTATCTGCAAAATAATCCTTCCGGGCAGCCTTACTAATATCGTAAACTTCCTTGGTAAATTCTTTAAAAAAACCTTTATTGTGGATCGGTGAACGCAAGACGGAATAAAGCAGCTGTGCGATGTCTTTATGGATGGTTGGACTGCCGACAACACGGACAACCAATTTCACCGTGTCTGACAAAAGGCTGTAAACAGTCATCAAGTCAATCATAGGATCTATGGCCAGCCTGCTGGCTATAAATTCCTGATAAATCACGAAGCCAGCCGAAGGGCCTTGTTTGATACCGATACGGCTGCCCTTCCCATAGACCACACTGCTACCAGGCGGTTCATCATGGTGATCTATGGTTACAAATGAGGGTATGCCATTCGAATCCACCTGGACTACATAAGCACCTTCCAACAGCTTGGGCAATTCAGCCTTGTTGGTAAAATGAATCCTGTCTAAGATATTTTCGCCCGTGCTCTTTTTCAGCACAAAGCGGATGGACCAGTGAACATCATCAGGATTACCGCAAAAAACCGGTAAAACATCAATGTGCCTGTACCCGGTAACCGCCAGCAGGCAATACATGAAAAAAGCCATCATTAAGGTGCTGAGAACCGAATCAATGTCCAGATGATCAGCAAAAACAATCATTCGTTGGCGGGAATTAGACTTATTAGCCCGCATCACCTTAAAATCCTGTTCAAAAAATTGCCAGGCGCTCATTAGTTTTCCGGACCATCCCTTTGCGATTTTTGCGGCTGCCTTTTCGCGGATATCTGCATACGACGGCAGTTTCTTTTCGAAAGCTGTATCAAGGATATACTCTTGTTCTTTTTTTTGATTTTCTTGGTGGCTTCCCCCGTTTAACTCATACACCATCTTCCCAACCATCTCGAAAAATTGGGGCATATCGTCTTTAATTTTAAAATGCAACATATTTGTTTTTTCATTCCAGTAATCACGGTCGAAAATGAGGATGGGATTTAATATCCCGGTTTTGATATACAGCGTATCTGTTGCGGGATCGTAGAAAATACCAAAGGCTTCTTCATCGGAACTGATCATCACAATTTTCTTCGGCGGCGCGCGTCCTAAAAACATTGCCGCTTCTCCTGCCGCCTGTACTACAATTACGTTTTCCAACATACCTGGTTTACGCAGCAGCCCTTCTTTTTTATACAATTCCAATTTCTCCAGCTTTTGCGGATCATGCCTACCGTTATGTCCACGGTCTTTGGTTGAAAAATCTTTACCGGTGTGCTCTGATGGTGTTCTTGACAGCGGGATCGACTTGTAAGAACCCGGACGGCGGTTAATGCCATTGCTAACCCTGATCTCGGCTGAGGTCACTTCACGATCCTGTAATCCCTTCGTCGATTCAGGAAGAATGATAGCGATAAGTTCCTTGATCTTTTCCAGGGTCACAGATGTCAGATACCCAACGGAGACATAAAAGAACGGCTTGACCTTCTTGAATCCGGCATCGACGGCCTTGGACTGGACGGTATATATATCTTCAGAAAGAGGCTGGATGCCAAGAACGACCGCACCGTCACGCATCAGGCGGGCCTCGGTGATGCGAAATGTTAGTGGTCCGACATTTTCAAAGACACGCGCGTCGATAACCTTTTGGGTGCCCCTCTCGATATCTTCCACAGTCGCTGGCTGGCACCCCAGGTCTTTGACCACAAAAAGCGAAGCATGGGCTTCTTTAGGGACAGTCTCACGGAAATTCATTTCACCTACTTCGCCACGGACTGCTTCCTGCACCGCACAAACCGCATTGCGAATAACATCCTGATTACCAAAGAAAACCTCAGCGTAGATATCTGAACTCGTGATGAGCTTATCAGCAGGAGCATAATGATTTTTATTCGCATCAGGGATCTGAACTTTCTCACGAACCACATTAATAGTAATATCCTGCGCGATAGCGGCCTTCTTGAATGCGCGGGCAGTGTTCTTTATAAACTCTCGCGGACCATTGAGGTTATCCTTGGTCAACTCAAACCAGACAGCCGACTTCGCAGCGATGGGGCCTCGGCCATGCTTTACATATTGATATTCAACCGACTGCCTATCGGTATCGGTACCGTCGCTTAATTCATGAATGAACATGCGGGTCAACATCCCGTAAGGATTTTTATTTTTAAGAATACGATTTAAGAATGTTTCTTCAATCAGGACGGCTTCTGTAAATTCAAAGGTGGTGAGGATGCCTAAGCGGTTAGCTTCTTCTTTGGTAATCCGTGTAGCACCAAAAGTCTCTTTATATGTCTTAATCACAAACACCGGCGGGGCGCGGCTTGGAACACTACGGTTGATACTTCGTAAGTACGCTAACGCTTCTTTAATTTCATCGGCATACTCATGGCTTATTGTTATCTCCACCTTCTGAGCTTGATACTCTCCTAATTGCTTCAGCATCTTTTCATGGCTTGTGCCATTGTATCCGCCGTCTTTGGGCTTTTCAACAGTTGTACTCTTTACCTGTCTTACCCTCTGCGCTATTTCCGTTCTCCTACGCTCGAATAACTCCGCATCCGCCCACTCATATAAATCACTCATCGAAAATAATCTCCTCATCCTTAACGCATCATGCCACGCCTTGGGCATCTTCCCTTCATGACGCTGTAACTCCCGCCATATCTCAGGCAACGCTTCATATATCTCTTTGTCCAGCTCATCTGCAGGTATCCCCTGCTGCATCATCCCCCTACTCACCCCTGGGAATATCTTCGCATTCAATAATACCTGATGATCCTTCTCATCATCCTTCACTCCTGAGAATACATCCGCTACAGCAACCTTCAACCGCTCCAACCATCTCTTTATCTCATACCCATAATGGCTACGGCTTTCCTTCGCTGAATCTTCCATATGCCAAAGTATGTGCACCACCCATCCATCACCATCTTTTTCTCTCACCGCCCCCTCGATCATCACTGACCCTTCTTCTAACTCTAAATTCCCTTCCCATCCCACCAAGTACAACTGGCTCCTACTACCTAATCTCACCCTGCCTCCATTGATATATGACCGAATTTGGATCGAATCCACCGCTACTTGTACATCTTTCCCTACTACCACACTCTCATATCCATGCCCAACATGCCCTATGGCCCCTATACTATTCTCTATCCCAAACACCTTCCCCATCTCCCTGGATCGCTCACTGCTCCCTAAAATAATATCCGCCTCTTCATCTGTCCTGCCCGTATCCAGCCATTCCCCTTTGATCTGCGCTCCCCATAACACTCTTCCTGCCCCTTCTTCCCTTAACACTTCCAATATCTTCGCAAACATGCCAGCACGTCCTAATGTCTGTATCTCTCCTAACACTAGATTGTTCTTGCCTTGCTCATATTCTCCCTCTAACTTCTTTACCTCTTCATCTATCGCTTGCACCAGCCCTGCCTTGACTTGACCATCTGTAATATATTGTTCTGCCAAATGCCGTGCTAAATTATGTAACCGATCTCTGGCCTCATACTTCTTGAACGCTTCCCCAAATATAAACGTGCTCGCATCTATCTCCTGCGCCATTCCTGCCACCAGATGCCCAAACATATCTAACTCTCCCCCATACCTCATCAGACGATCCCATACGTTAAATTCTTCTCCAATTACCCAATGCTTGCCCTTTATCTCAAAATTCCCTTCTTGATCCACCTTCACCCCCGTCAACTTCAACCACCTCACCATCGCCTCTCCGCCTAATATCATAAACGCCGTATTCATCAGTACATACTTGTCATCCACCAATAATCCTTGCCCCGCCAATATCTCTCTGCGGCCTTCTTCTGTCCCTTTGTAACCCTTTGTTGGCTTCTCTGCAAAACGGATGATTCGTCCATCCCGATCTACCGCTGCCACTCCCCAATTCGGTGCTTCCTGCGACGGCACCTGCCTTAATAAAATTACCGTTCCATCCGGTATCTCTGGATGTGATGCTATAAATATTCTCAACGCTTGCGGATCAAACGTTATGAGCGCGTCCCCATTCACATTCATATACCCCGGTACTCCTTGCGGGTACAGTTCACTAAACACCGCTATTGGTGCTAATAATTCTTCCTGCAAGCTCACCGCTTCATCACTTCTTCCTGCCCTCATCATTGGCAGTGTCCCGTTAAACTTGCCTGCTTGCGTATATTTGGGATTGCGGCTCGATGTGCCCCCTCCATGTAATCCTACGATAAACCGGCTCTCTAAAAATTCTTTCACATTGTGTCGACCTTCTGCTAAATTCTCAAACCTGATTACATCCAAAAATGACCGCCATAATACCCCTAAATTCGCCAACCCATTACCATACGCGCGTCCATACACCTTTACTCCTTCCTTGGGTTCCCCATCCGCCTGCGCTCTCACATATGTCCCCGCTGGATACATGTCCCTATTAATCTGCGACTCAAACATCCCTGCCTGTCCACCCGAAGCTGTCTGCACTAAATTCGTCACCTTCCAACCATTCCTCATCGCCCGTAGGTAACTTTCCTTCATATGCCCTCTGTCCAAATATTCCTGATACAGAACTTCTGCTCTCTGGTTCTCTTGATGGCTCTTGCCATTTAACTCATATACCATCACTCGGACAAAATTGTATTTCGAATTTTTTAATATTGCGGTTCTTACATAAAGCGTATTTGTTGCAGTATCATAGTAGGATCCAAAGGCTTCTTCATTGCTGTCAATCATCACCACATTGGGCGGCCCACGCTTGGCATTGGCCCTTTCACCTGCCCCTAAAAACTTCAACGCTTTTTCTATCACCGGCATTATCACTGTCTTTTCTTGCTCATTCATCTCACGCAGTAACTTTTGCTGCTCATCATTCGCCAGTTGTCCCTGCGTCCGTTGAACTTCCCACCCGTTGTAGCCGCCGTCTGCAGCCCTAATAGTCACATCCCCTTCAAACATCTCATTGGGCCTGCTTACTCTCCCACGTACTGTCAAAGATTTCATCCTTTGCGTCCCCGTCTTTGTCCCAAAAGCCTTAATCACATTATGCGCATCTTTATAATAACCCTCATCTCCCTTGGCATCTGCCAAGTCGATAATCGGAGGTTCTAACCCCTGGAACGAATCCTCCAACATCCACGTTTCTGTATTAAGCCGATAGTAATCCGTATGGTTCTGGAACCAAAAATCAGATGCCGCCTTTATCGGTGTAAAAAATTCCGTCCTTTCTGCTTGACTCGTATTGACAATCTGCAACACTTTGGTAATATTATGCTTCACCAATAATTTCTGCACACGCTCATCCTTCGTTGTCGCAAAAAATGCATTCAGATTCAACAACGCCGATCCAAGCGCGCTGTCTAATTGAATAAACTTAAACATCACCTGCCCACTGGAATTTTTCTCCGCCTTGGTATTGGGGATAAGCGTCGGTGTCATTATCTCTTTGACTCTCTCTTCTCCCACTATCACGGCTAACTCCTGCAATAAAGGAGACAAAACACTATAATTAATCAACGCTATATTCGTATTGAAGTACTGCTGGCGAGCCTCACCCTGGCTAATCCCCATGTCGAAAAATATTTTCTCTTGATCCTTGGACACCTGTGCTAATTCCAATATCTGCGGCGCCACGCTGCCATCCTCAAACTTCTCTATACCGATTTGACCGCCTTTCTTGTCTATACCCGTCTTTGTCGTGGTGACCATCACTATCGGTACATTCTTCTTATGCATCCATCCTACTATTACCCGATTAGGCGCATTGTTGATACCATCACCATTAAAAAACGCCCTAATATATCCCTTAACGGCCTTTCCCTTCAGCGCTAACAATAAAAAGATCATCCCTAACTGTCCATGACCACCTCCTGTCTTTTTCTTATCCTGCAGTTTATTCGTATCAGGATCAACACTCGGCAGTTGTTTGGTATTAAATTGTTCCATATCCCCCAGCTGAATACCGCGTTCAGCCATCGCCTCACGATAAGTAATCGCCGGATTCAAAAGATATGGTTTATCTAAAAGCTTCTCATAAGACGGTTTTGATTCATCGCTGATCAACGGCTGATAGGTTATCTTGCCATAATGTTCACGTTCTCCTATCATTCTCAAAAGCTTTAACTCTGCTACACTGATTTTGTACGGCTTACCCTTATATGTAATATCAAAAGCTAAATCCGTCCCTTTGGCTCCTAACTTGATATCCCCTTCGCTATCTCGTTCCCGCTGTGCTACTTCAGCCTCGGTCCTCGCTCTTTCATTCAAATACGATTTGCGCCCTACTGCTGCCCCTAACCCGCCATCCAATGGATTCATCATCATATCTACTTCTCGGGCTGCTTGCGAATACCCTTCCTTCTCATCTTCCACCTTTAAATCCCCATAGTTCACCACTCCCAACTGACTTTGACGTTTCTCCACGCTCAACTGCGCTGACGGAATAAAATTATCACCTATCCTATACTTCTTAGCTCCCTTCAAATAATGATAATATATGCCTGCCAAATACGCCGCTTCATCTTCTGATAGTCCCAGCTTCTCTGCCCACGGCTTTACTTCTTTCTCTGATCGTGCTCTTAATGCTGACTCTTCCACATATACCTTATACATCTCTTCTGCTCTTTGATTCTCTTGATGACTCTTGCCATTTAACTCATGTACCATCACTCGATTTAAATTGTAGGCGGGATTGTTTAATATCACTGTCCTGATGTATAGCGTATTTGTTGCAGGATCATAGTAGCCTCCAAAGGCTTCTTCAGTGCTGTCAATCATCACCACATTAGGCGGCCCGCGCTTGCCATTGACCTTTTCCCCTGCCCCTAAAAATTTCTGCGCTTTTTTTATCGCCCGCTTCATCACTGCCTCTTCTTGCGGATTCATCCCGCGCAATAACCCTTGCTGCTGATCATTGGCCAATTGCGCCTTGGTACGCTCAATATCCCACCCGTTATACCCGCCGTCTAAAGTGGTATTAAGGATCAGTTTAATATTTTTCTCAAAATTTTCCGCATGTTTTTTAAATGCATTGGTATTGAGACTTGTGTCCGCTTCCTTGCTTAATTTTAACCACAACAGAATTGTAAGAATTTCTTCAACATTTAAACCTTCATCCAAGAATATTGTTTTAGCCAAACGCACCGCTACGACACCAAAATTTTTCAATGGCCCGCGCACAATGCGAACTTCTTTTTTAGCCTTCGCAATTTCTTCAGCCAAACCAATGCCATCAACCAGATGTTTCTCATATTCATTTTTATCTTTCTCTTTCGCCAAAATCTCTGCTTTCTTGATTGCTGGATCGACCATTAATTTAAATTCTTCGCCGGTTATTGGCTTAAACTCATTGTGCTCCTTACCTGAGGTTATCGCTTTGAATATATCATCTAATTTCACCATAATTCCGGAAAAAGATACCGGCCTGTCTTGGTCAACAGCAATAATCACCAGGGACTGTAATTTCTTTAAGAATACGCCCTTTAAATCTTGATGCTTTTTCGCCAATACGCGTTCACCTTTTGCATTCTCACGCATCTTATTTCTCGCTAAAAGGATATCTAAGGCTTTTGATGTCAACCATCCTTCTTCTTTTTTATCGGAAACAGGTTCGATATAACCTTTTTTAACCAGTCGCGCAAATACATTCTTATGCCAGTTATTTATCTGGCGCAATAAATCAAACACCCTCTGCTGGGCCTGCTGGTCAAGGCCGATACCCTCAAGATTTAATTGCGCTACTGTTTTAAGTTTACTCACCCGATCCGTTGGAAATCCTTCTTCATCAACAATCTCCTGTTCGGTCAACCGTTTAAACAAATCCTCTGCTTGATCCTCTGTGACACTGATTCTTACTAATTTTTTTGCAGTCAATTTGCCAAAAGTATTTCTCAAATTCTTGCTATCTAATAGATTATTACTACTAACTTTTACTGAATCTCTGGCTGTATTGCGAAGAACTTTTAAAGCCCTAAACAAGATAGCTAAAACCATCACAAATGATGGCAGTCCTTTAATGCGCCCCTGAGTATACCCCATCAATGCGTAATGGAAGCCTTCTACACGGCCTCTGGGATCTCCGGCATAAGTCCTTAGGAATGCCCTGTCTATAGGATCAACCATATCTGTAACATCAAGATTATAAACTTGCTTCACCTGTTGATACACCCAACGGTCAAACTTACGGCGCCACGGCTTTGTCAACAATGGAATGCCGGTCACTAAATTCACCACGGCATCAAACAGACCAAGGAAGAAGGATAGACCTGCATTGCGCATATTCAAGAAGGCATTCTTCATCGGATTTTTCTTGCCTAATGGTTCAAGGATATGCGTAAAGATCACGAAACTGCTGATTGTCATAATCGGCAAGAACCATGCCATGAATTTCAGTGGATCAAAGGAAGAAATCGCCACTAAAAAAACCAAAACAGAACCTGGAATAATAGCAATGTGGCTATAAATATACAAGTCGATCCAGTTAGTACGTGCTGGAGCCTTGCTTTTGAGAGCTGTACGAATAAATTTAGTGAAACCATCAAAGCCGCGTTTAACGGAGTCAGCATAGTGCCCGATAATCCCTGTGGCCATGATAAAATGTTTAGTGGCCATATCCTTGACCCATAAGACAGACCCCTTAGAATAACCATACTTATTAAAATAAACACCCAAACTGCCGTAAGTAATAGCAACTCCCAAATAAGTTGCAATAAACCATAGCGAAAAAGCCAACCCAAACCATGGATTGAAGTTAAAGGCGTAGTAAATCACAATCACCTGCACCGTCAAACGTTCAACGGAAGGTTTCTTGATATAGTGCATCCAGCTATCCAGGTTGCCCAGTTTCTTGGTCCAGTGAATAGATGGACTCAAGAAAAATTTAATGGCCGCAACCAGACGTATGGCTTCTGAAGAGTCCCCGCTCCATTTTTTAAGCGGAATCAAATTTGCGCGCAAAATATTCCCAAGACCTTTAGATATCCTGATGTAATGGAAATACTTGGTGCGCGCGCCGCGGGTCAAGGATTTCATCAGACCAAAGGCGTCTTCCTGAACGCTTTCATCACCGGAGAGCATTTCATGGTTGCGGATAAAGCCTACTCGTTTAAATCCTTTACCATAAAACAAGGGGGCGTCTACTTCGTCTTTGACCGGTAATGTGCCATCAAGCCAGCCCTCTTCCATTAAGCCAAACGTATCTGCCACTGCAGAAATCGGACGGGTAAAGATATTGCTGTTATACGGGCCACCGGCCAGACGTTCATCCACAGTAAATTCCTTCATGGCATTAGGAATGAACCACAATTCACTCAATGGATTCAAATGGTCCCAATCAAAGGCCATTAATATCTCCGTACGGATATGCTGCATGGCGCTCATCCAGCTGGAGTATTTTCCCTCATGGGCATCAGTCCTCTCCAAAATGTTAATGTTATCGGCCTTTTCCACAGCACCTTTGGAAATCTCAACCCTGTTCTTTGCGAGGAAATTCAAAAATATCTCTTCTTCAGGTTTTAGCCCAGCAGGAATTGTAATTTTACCCTCACGTAACAAATCTGGGACATCTTCTATCTCCAAATTCTCATTACCTGTAGACTTTCGGAATTTGACTTGCAATTTTTGGGCAAACATGTTGTAAACAAAAATGAGCTGTACATAGTTATGCGCTAATTCTTTCACTTCATCATCTGTTAAATGCGGCATAAATTTATGGATATAATAGGTATAGACAGTATCACGTAATTTTACCAACCCCTTCATATTGGCATACCCATGCTGCATGTGCATAATGGCCCATTCCTGAATTACTTCACTGGCAGGACGCAAAATATCCCAAACTTTAATAAAATCATCTTTTGCAATTTCCCGGATAGCGTCTTTTGTTAAGACAATATTTGACTTTAAACGCACTTCTGTTGCAGAAACATCCTCCCAAACACCATTTTTATTATTTGGATCTAAAATCGTGTCTCTAATTGAATCAACCCCGAAAAATCTTGATTTCGCAATAATCCCACGCTGCATGTGCATAATGGCCCATTCCTGAATTACTTCACGGGCATGAAGATTGGCATCTCCATAAAGTGTCACAAGTGGTTGATCCGGATTCTTAAGCAGACCCCTCATTTCATCGGCCTGAACATCATTGATGATATGTTCTTCCAGCAGGCGACTGACCACCGCATGCCAACGCTTAGGATCAGGAACAGCCACCATCCCCAACTGGGTATATACATCATCCGCAGAATCTTTCTTGTTCATATCCTCAAATAAGAAGAATGGCGGCTCGCTAAAACCGCTGATCTGACCTGTAATGGAGCGAAGATCATCCATGCTCTCTAAATCTGCGGCCATATCACGACGATAGAATTTATTAACAAAGTTCTTAATCAACTGTTCGGTGGTATTGACTTCTAACGATGGCGGTAACTGCGGAATAGGTGTGCCCTGTTCAATTGCATTCAATAAGGCCATAAAGGATTTGTATTCAGCAGTAGTCAAATCCATCTGATCCAGACCATGCCAGTCTTTGATGCTGGTCTTGAATTGATACCTGCGATCTGCGCCAAAACGTGGATCGCTTAAGACAATCGGCAAAGCCCTCATGGCCTGCGGGAAGGTCTTAATATTATAAAAATGATATTTGAATCCAACATAGATTCTCGCCAAGCCCTTGGCCGCATGAGAAACAGCTATGAAACTCAAGAAAGCCATATCTACAAAAGGTATAAAGGCAAGCAGAATGACCGCCAGCTTGGCCCAGACCGGCAGGAATAAAGACATGCCAAGTAATTTAATCTCATACGGAATTGGCATCAAATATAAATGCGTGACCACGAAATGGATCACATAAGCTATGAAGCCGACCGTACCAAGGCCAATAGCTCCCCAGAAGAGCGAAGCGCGCTTGGTTTTTAATGTTTCTTTGTTTAAAAGTAGCTTGATTGTGCCTAAAGCGATGGCAGGCAAAAGTATCTTTAACCACAGCGGTGTCACAAGAATCCCTAAAATAACCACATCCGGAATCATGTAAACAGTTAAGGCAGCGGCCACTGCCAAACCAATTAATTTGCGCGCAACTGAGACCCGGCTTTCCTTGCCTGAGCCATTGGACCAGAAACGTTTATTCAAAAGTAAACGATGGATAAGAAATTTAAATATACCCAACTCTCCACGCTGATTGCCGAAGAGATTACCGAAGAACTTACGTACGCCCGGGATTTTTTTCAAAACTGCACGAACCTTGCTTTCTACACCGTGGACTTGGTAGTCATACCGAGGATATTTTAACAATTCCCCACGGATATAAAGAATAAATGGCTTAAAGGTGTCGTTGACAATTGAATAAATTTCATCAGACTTCATCTTGTCATTAACAAACGCTACAGGTGCTGCGCTGTTTATGTCATAAATTTTATTAATTTCATTATCAACTGTGTTACGGAGGCTGGTATGGCGAGCATCGATAGGTAGCTGTTGACCCAGATCGTTTTCTCCCAATAAGTAACGGAACAGGTCTAAGACTTCTTCCCAAGTGAGGATGTATTTCCAAGCGCCAACTTTCGGATCTTCATAGTGGTCATATGTCACGCGGTCATCACGCATGTTTTCCCATTTGCCATCCATATTGTCCTTGATGACCTGATACCAATACATGCGATGCGCTTTTAAAAATGCGGGAACTTCCCGGCCACGTCCTTTGTCAACAAGGGATTTGATCCGACGGACAAACCAACGGATGATCGGAGTATGCGTGGCGCTAAAAGGTATCTCGCGATACATGATCTTATAACTCAAGATAAAATCTTCCAGTGAAATGGCACGATAGCCCATGTCAGAATCCAGCAACCAAACATGGGTCTTTAAATTCATTTTTCCTTCATGCAAGTCACGTTCATTCAGACGGACATATTCATAAGGACGCAAGGTGCCGATCTCCATGAGAATGGCATTGATGCGTTTATCGACTATCGGTAAATGGACATCCGTATACACCTGACGAATTACTCTTTCTAAAATGTCTCTGGCTTCATCCCTTAACCTCGCTCCATCGGCCTGCCAATAAGCTTTGCGGAAAATTGCAGCCAGGATTTTAGCGGCGGCTAACTCTTTGGACATGACGCCCGGGAAGAACTTGTCGGCGGTCGCATGAATGATGCTCTCAACCTGATCAGCTCTCAAGAATCCGCTGGTGACAAAATCTGCAATCACTTCATAAAGCTTGGTAAGTACACTATTGTTTTGGATATCTGTAAAGACAATGGTCCTTAATGCATTGATATCGGCATCTTTTAAATCAGACTCGGTATCTGCAAAAACAATCTTGCCTCTAATACGTTTTACTGCTTGATCGCCAATAATAGCGACTAATTCATGTTCATCTTTAATGTCCATATTTGCAGAACGGTAGGCAATGACACGAGACGCATCATCCGGCAGAAGAACTTGTTCGAGAACTTCTTTGTCCGCGGTGTTGATATTAAATTTCTTCACTGTCTTTTTCAACAACATCCACAGATTTACGACCGCCAAAAGAAATATAACAATAGCTACGAATGGTAAACCGTTGCTTTTTAAGACCCTCATCCAGCGATTATGGTTGGCTTGTTTTAAATCCTGCTCGGATACTTCGCTCGGAACTACTCCGTTGCCTTTTTGTTCAGCTAATGCAACAACTTTTTTGGCTTCCTTAACTGCGTCACTTTGCATACTAAGTATTCTGGCAGGACCGCTATTTTGTACGTCTTCTTTGAAATTACGAATCCCTTTATAACGTTCAGCAGAAAAATTCCATTTATCAGAATCAGCCAGGACCTTACCATCACGGTGGACTGTCCAGCTCAACTGCCGATAAAAGAAAGCATAGACAGGGTTGATCAACGGATCGATCTCACGGATAACAATATAGTTATGCCCATTCAAAGGCAATATGTCTCTGGTGTAATAACGCCAGAACTCACGAGAACTTCCACTAATACCATAAGAAATTCTAGGCAACTCATTCGAAGAATAATACATACGAATATGATCAGGTTCGACTGGTTTGCCCTTATACTCGTCAAAATAATGGCGGCCATCGAATAAGAAACCAGTATGAATATAAGAATCTCCATAACGTCTGTCATTAATGTCGTAGCCGAAGATTTTACGGCCCAAATCCGTTTCTATGGTCAAGTTATTGAGGGTAGCCACCCCTTCGGAAGCAAAATCATATTTCGATTCATCCATACCCTTCTTGTCGGAATAACGGAAGGTCTGACTGCCTGAAGGTACGGCATCCATCTGCTTGTTGGCGAAATGGTTAATGGTGACCCAATCCGGTTGGCCATCCGGCAGATCAGTTTCAGGGTCGACCTTATGAAAATCAGACAAGATAGCTACTAACCGGCCCCCGAGGTCTTTGACTTCAGCTATTCTTTCCACAGGGAAATCGAGTTTGAAGTATACACGTTTACCATATCTGTCTTTGGCAAAAACTAAATCATGCAAATATGAATACACTTCTTTTTGTTTTTGCGGCAATTCGTGTAAAGAAATCCCCTTAACGACCTTATAAAAAATATTCCCATTGATTTCGGTATGATTAGAGTTAGAAACGATCTGTTCCCGATTATTCTCATTGATTGTCCTAATTGATTTTGTAGAAATATCGAATAAACCTAAATTTGCTCGGCCCTTCTTGTCCAGACCAAATTCATAGAAGAAATATTCATTAAAGAATGGAGTAAACTGACGATGGCCATCTATTGTCCCCATATGATGCTCAACACCATTACCTAAATTATTGCGCACTTCCTGATAATCGACATCGGCGCTGATGCCTTTGTTATCGGTATAATGTTTGATCCCCTGATAGCGAATATTGCCGTTCTCGGCAAAAATAACGTAATTTTTTAAAATATTAATGTCATGAATGTCTGTAATGGGCGTGCCGTCGTAGTTAACCAGCCAGCTCTGGTCGATTGGGTTTGGAGAGCCCAAAGGATAAGTTTCTGACCGGTTAGCTAAATCTACTAAACCGGGAATTCCTTCATAATGCTCATCAGTGACCGTAGTAAGTTTAAATTCGCCATTAACAAAAACTCCCTTATATTTATGAACCTCATCTCCTCTGCCGTCTTTAACAAGGATATACGCATCTCTCAATCCATGGTGCATAACATCAACCCGAATATACAGCAGGCCACTCTCAGGATTTAACCCTAACGCCTTAACCTGATCCCTGGTCAATGTTTCTGATGTCTTAAATGGCTCACGTGCCTGGCCTTCTATCACATAGGTACTGCCGATATGTGCCACGCCATGCTTCGACATCTCGGGATTGTCGTAAACAAACGATGTGATATATTCTGTAATAAATACGCCTTCATTGTTGAGATATCCTTCGTTCTTGGAGACCGGACGGTCATACGCATCTTTTAAATTTTGCCAGGTTAATCCTCTAAGATAATTTGTTGTCTGATCAAGCACTCGGCCTTCTTCATCCACTGGAGGAATGATTATGGATTTCTTCAGTGGATAGTCCGGTGTACTAACATAGGTCGTCCCCTCCCACAAACGTTTACCATCAAGCCCTTTGATACTTGAATGGTCATATCTGGTAACAACTTTAATAGCTCCGTTGCCTTCATACTTAAAGCGTTTATCCCCGTCTCTGTCGATAACTTCCTGCCAGACCATGTTTTTGCCATCCACTTTATTAATATGATCTGTGATCTCGACCGTGGTTTCATACTCACTTTCATCATAATTAACCGTTCTGACGGAGCTTAGCAATTCAACCCTGTTCTCGCCTTGCATGTTATAGGTCTCAGCCGTGAACGCAACATTGTTCTTTGTCAAAAGTGCAGACAAGGGGGCACCAAACGAGTTATCCCGATCTGTATAATAGAAGTACGTCCGGTTGTCTTTGACTTGTTTCCAGATCCTCTTAGGCATATCAGAAGCTAAATAGGCCGTGGTCTGTGTTTTATATACCTTGCCTTCGTGATTGACATCATCACGCTGGACAATTTTCATCTTCTGGCCGTCTATAGTCTGCCCATCGGTAGATGTTGTTTTAGCAATAAGACGCTGGGTATTGACCGTGCGGTCAGGGTTAAAATTCTTGATAAGGTAGATTTCTGAATTATGCTCAGATTGGATTATTTCCACTTCAGATTCATCCAGCTTCTCATCAAAATAATACCTATGGGTTGTATTCCCCTTTTCATCTACTTGCTCGACGCTTTGGGCTGATCTTAATTCAGCAGACACATTGCCATTTTGATCTGCTGCTTGGCTGGGCTCGACAAAGATAGGCCCTGTTTTGCCAGGTTCATATTGAACCACTGCAATTAATAACTTCTTGGTTATTCTGGCTAAAGAGTGAAATCCAATGTTCATATTTTCGTCTTGATTGTATTCTCCGGCAAATTCAACCTCCACCGGCTTGTTTTTGCCGTTCTCGTCCTTAATAAGCCCAACGATATGGAAGGCCTTCAGGAAACCGCCATGCACTAAATCAGGTATAGGGTTATTATATGCATCCACCGGTGTGTACTGCTCCAGATGCGGTATATTTCTAAGATCAGCGGCACTCCTTGCTAAATATTGTTCCAAATCGTAATCGGTCATCAAATATGTCGCCAATGTATGGTTTGCCTTATCCGGAATCAACAATCTAATACCCAAACCCTTGACGTTTATACCCATATAGAAATCTCTGTCCCGCTCTAATACAACATCCGGGATTTGAATAGGTATCAAGCTGCCTGCTCTATGAATCTCCAGGATAAAATCATTGGTGCCGGGTGTACGGACAGCTTCTATTTGACCTTCACCTGTACCAAACATATCCACCACGTCTGCCTCGGTATTCATAAGGGCCTCATAGCCGGTATTACCGTCGGCATCACTGACCTTATTGCCGGGTATCAGGAAATACTTCTTGTTTAATTCATTCAGGGCTTCCACAGCTTCGGCGCTTAACTCAAGGGTGCCTTGCTTGATTTTATCGTTATTAATCTCGAAGCGTTTGTTGGAGGCTTTTTGCAAAATGCCCCACATTCTTTCAGAATCCTCTTTGGGAAGCTGGTTCAAAACTGTTAAAATCCTGTTATCTTTCAGGGTGATATTTGATTTTAACCGTATCTCTCCGCGAGGAGCTTCTTGCCAGATACCCTCTTTATTGTTTGAATCCAAGATAGTACCGTTGATTCCCTGGATGACATCAAGTTCTGATTTCGCAACTGTCACATTAAAGCTATTCACTTTTCCATTTAAAAACGCCTGTTTAACATCATCCGTAGAAATATTGCCAGGAGCTTCACCAGGTTGATAAAGTAAAGACATGCCCTGGTTATACGCTGTAAAAGCATTAAGAGAGGCTTTCATGGCACCATAGCCTAGAACGAACAGGCGGCCATCTTCTGTAACAGTGACCCTCTCATCATGCCGCGGTTTTACGGTTGAGCTTACCGTCAATTTATTCCAGACCGCAGCACTTGGGAATTCGTTATAAAGGTCTCCCATAGAATCTGTTGTTGGAATGCCGATCATGCGGCCATCCTTATCTAAGAAAGGCAATTTATTGCTGCTTGGAATTATGGTCACTGGTCCCAGCTTGAATCCAGGGTTATCGACAAACGTACCATAGTACCAATGCGGATTATCGTTGAATTCGACCAAGAAGCCGTTAAGTAATTTTTGCGGGATATGCAGGCCGACATACAAGGCCTGTTCCGTGGTCTGTTCTCCAAATCCACCATAGAGGCTTAGCACATCATCCAAGGACCTGATAACTTCTTTTTGTTTCAAGGTAATGTGGTTTTGCGCGGCCATCTGCTTGAGTTCCGCGCTGATTTGTCCTCTAGTCTTATGTGCGGCATCCTTAATACCCAAGACATCGAGCATCTGGGCGACTGTTATATTCTCAGCCGGCACGTTGGTAATATAATGATTGAAATCTCTCGACACCAGGACCGTATCACGATCCATGGTTAATAATCTGCCCTTTGGAGCATGCTGGATATATTCAACCTTCCCGGTCTTGGTATCTATCAGGGCGGCATAGGCATATTCAGATCCTTTTTCACCTTTGGCATATTCTACAATTGCAGGCAGTAGGACCGTGCTGCCGTTAATGGTCTTTTCAACCGCAAACGGCCGGGCATAGGTGATAACAGTCCCTTCTTTCAGAACAATCGGTCCATATCCCTTGCCGTGAAGATCAATGATGATCTGCTCACCCTTTTTCAAGGTAATAGTCGGAATATTGACCACATCTTCTCTGTCGGAAATCAGGATCGTATGCGGTGACTGGTCGCGGAATGTACGGATGATCGCATACGGAACATTAACGGAATCGTGTGAGCCAGGTAAGAACTGTTGGCCGGCGCCGGCATTATGGAATAAATATTCAAGCTGGGCCGCTTTAAGGCCTGGTTTTACAATGTACCCGGTGAGCGGATCGACCAGGGCGGTTTCTTGACGGGTATTATCTGTCAATTTCACATGACCGTTGATATACGGGAACATGTGGGTTTTTTCATCAAATCGTGGTATCGAATTCGATGGAAACGCAGTAGGAATCTCTTCGTACTTGTGATAGACCTTTTGGATATCCCCGGTCGAGTCGATTTCGCTTCCGTAATCTTGGGAAGTTTTCAAACCAAGCACGACTTCTGACAAATTCGCTAAGCCGTATAATGGCATCCAGCCGTCTGTTTCCATCCAGCCATGCTGATTGCGTAAATACGATTCAGTCTCAAATTTATTCTCTTGTTTATCGGCTATCGCATAATACATGTTAGCGGTGGATAACAATCTCCACTCGCCGGTAAGAGTGTTAAATCTATAAATATTTTGGGTATGGCCTTTGCGCTCCATCCAGTACTTTAAGTTGCTGTCCGTGTTCGTCAGCCACTCATGGGTGGCCTCTTTCTGTTCCTTGCTGTAAATCACCACCGCAGAGTAATGAGTCGGTTTATTGGTCATGACATTGAAGATGGACTGAACCCAGCGTCCGAGATCTTTGCCCGGGATTTGGAAATCAATATACTGTACAGGATTCATTTCCTCGATCTTGCCTGTCTGGGGATTGACATAGCTAAAGAAGTGCAGTGTGCCCCATTCGGTGGTAAGTCCTCTAAAGCCTAATGCCCGTACATTGACATGCGGTGTAGGTATACCGAAAAATGTGTGTTTGGCATCAATACCTGCAACCACTGCCAGCCCATTGCCTAAATCCAAACCGAACTTCAAGGAGTGGTCTTCACCTGTGATTCCAAACCTACCTTCCTTAAAACCGATCTTAAAGATACCCAAATCCAAACCATTGAAATTCGGTTTCCTCTCCGGCAGGATAATAGCTCCTCTATCGTACGCTCGATCGAAAATTGGCTGCTGGCCGATTTGTATCGCGTAATCAATCAACGAAAGGCCTGCTAAATAAGGATTGACTGTACGGGTTATAAGGCCTTCGATGGTTACAGCGCTCTGAATATACGGACCTAATATACCGCCGGGTTGTATGCCGATATTCACTCCTCCAACCTTCACCAAACCGGACAGCGCTGTCAATGCTTCCTTTTCAACGCTTAAGTAAACGGTCAATACCTGATCCTTGTCCTTGATTTTGCCATCCCTTAAGCCATTATTCATTTGTCCTACCAAAGTCTCTATCCCATCGATTATCTCCTTAACTTGTTTGGTGGTTTTCTCCAAATTCTCGGCATAATCTGTCTGGACCTTTTGTAAAATATCCCAGATCTTGCCAAAATCAGCTCCCGCGATTTTCCTGACCTGATCTTCTGTTAAAGTAGTCTCAGGCTTTAAGCGTACTGTTGTTGCAGTAATATTTTCCCAAATACCATTTTTATTGTTCGGATCCAAAATCGTGCCTTTAATTGAATTCATCCCGGCAAATTCAGATTTTTCAACAGCGCCCAAATTCAAGAGCATTGTTTCGCGGTCTTTCTCTAATTCTTCAGCCTTAGTTTTCACCGCTTGAATGTGTTCATTCTCCTGCAGCTGGCGGTTGATCAATTCATGATCGATTTTCTCAATCGGTGTATTATTGGGTAAATTAGACAATGCCAAAGGAGTAATTTTCGTATCATAGAGTGTGACAATGGTAGTTTTCGGAAGATGGCCGAGTAAGCCTAAGCGTGCATTGTTCAAAAGCTGCGGATTTTTCACCTTAATAAGCTGGAAAGTTGATTGTTTGCTGGGCATTGTAGTATTTGTTGCAGGACTTTCTTTTTTCCAAGCATTCTTCATTTGGTCATACACTGGCTTAGGATTACCGTTCTCATCTATCCATCCCCAAACGCCTTCTTCAGGATGGGCATTAGTGGCTTTCCGGCTATTATCTTCCAAAGACATGAAGATGACGCTCATGTGCATCTTTTGGGCGTTAGTCCAATCATTGCGAACAATTTGGGTATGAACAACTTCGCTAGTTATGGAAGTACCCCCTGTTTCGCCAATATAAAATGGTTTGATTATACCGGCTTGCGCGTATGCTTTTTGTATATACCCCATCAACGAAGTATTATGACGATACCAATTAACCCCGATGGCATCAACGTCTGTCTTAAGGGCTAACACAAAATGTTCCGGTCTGTCGAACAAATCAGTCGATACTATTACATCGTGGCCTGCCTCCGCATGGATTTTCTTGGCGCTGGCATCGATCAAATTAAACAATTCCTGAAATGTTTGCTTATTGGCCAGTTTACCAACCCACTGAGGATAAGCCCGATCGTCATTCGGTTCATTCAGCAACTCAATAATGATCTTGGCTTTACCGTTAACAGCAGCTTTTAAGGAACGGATATATCCCACATAATTATTGGCCTTCAAAGAAACGAGATCTTCCTCAGCAGGAACATTGCCGCCAAAGAAGCTGTTTAAACCATTGGCTGTATAAGCATAATTATTCAAAGGTATGTCGATAATGAAGGTGTTGACCTTGCCATCATTAACGATATCGCGGACCAAATCAACTGGCATTGGGTAATAGGTACGAATGGCATTAGCACCGAGATTTCTGAGATCAACGATATTGCGACTGCTAAATTTTTGGGGATCAACGGTAACACCGAAGAAGGGCTTGCCGTTGTAACCTAAGACAGTGATATTATTATCATTATTAATTGAAGACTGCGTATAATGCGCCGGCCTTGTTTGGGGTAGCGTTACTGCTGTCGCAGTGCTGGTAATATTCGAATTTTGTTTTGTGACTTGATCTGCTTGGACTGATGTTAGGAAGGAGCCCACTAAAACTGCTGCAATAATGACCACTTTAACAACAGTGGTGACAGCGCCTTGGCCCTGTTGCTGAATAAAAGATATCAGAGGTTGGATGGCAAATCTATAAAAGCCTTGAATTAATGCTTTGCTGAGGGGTACTAAAGAGGCAACACGAATTCCACCGTTAATTCCTGCCTCGTCTTTGGGGAGAAGAACAACTGTGGCTGCGGCAGTGTTTGTCTTGGGAACAAACACTTTTTGCGTCTTCGAATTATCGCTATTTTCCGGAGTTTCGGAACCTACCGGGCGACTATCTGCGGACGCAATCCTAGAACCTTGGGTAAATCTATCACTTCGAGCGCTTATGCCTTCTATGGTTTTTACTGCCTTGGGTGCACTTTCCACACCTCTTACAGCTCCGCCATTTAGGCTAGATTCGCTAATTTCAACTTTAGGTTTGTCATTCCCGAATGCTTCTGTCGGGAATCCAAACACATCTGTACTACCTATATACGCACCTGTTAAGGCACGAGAACGGATCTTGCTTGCTTCTGCTACTGTACTTGTGCTACCTACTTCACTACTTCTGTTGCTTGTACTACCTGCTTCTATTCCTGCATTTGCTTCTTGATTCTCACGAGCAAAGCTCGCGCTAACCTCACTAGCAACAATTTCGTTGCCATTGACACTTTTTACTCTAACTACATTTACTACAGGTACTTCTGTACTATTTTCCCCTTGTCCTTCATTTCTTCTGTCTGCCAACCTGAGGAAGGTTGGGACAGAGACAATACGACCGCCGTCGCCGTGCCGCGATGCAAGTTCTCCATCAGACGGTCCTGTTAATCGTCCTCCTATAAAATTAGAGCCAAGTCTATTTAAACCTGTATTTTCAAATAATGGTTGCACCAATGCCGGCGCAGTCGGTGGAGCTGAAGCAAATACCGGCGGAGGTGTGCCACCACTACTGCCTCCTGGACCAGTTGGATCAGGCTGTGGCGCCGTTGGCGGCACATAAGGATCCACAGGCGTAAACGGCATGTTGCCCGGACCTTGAGGATCATCCGGCCTATTATTAGAGAAAGGTACTGCCCTTTTATCAGGTACGATCGCGTCTTTCTTATTCCAAAATGTAAGGCGCTGTAGTAATTTGGAAACCACCGCAGGAGAAATCATCAGCAGCATACCAAATCCAAGGAGCAACGTTGTTCCTATAAGATCATGGTACGGCATAATAACATTCGGGAGACCATAATCGGTATGAACAGCCGCACTGGCCTTTGTTGTGGCCAAACCCATTCCAGAAGCGGCAATGAGCATAGGTACCGCCGTCTTGCGACTAAATAAACGTCCCCACCATCCAGATTGTTTTTGATCTGACTTTTTGGGTTTTGCATTCACCAGCTGCGATAATAAATCTAAATTGTCTGTACTATTGGCAAAATTATCAAGATTATACTTCTGCTCAATAAACTCTAAGGCAAGCGAAAGCTTTTTCTTATCTAAAGCTTCGCCTTCTTTTAAACTGCCTGCTTGTTCAATCAGACCCTTGGCTTCCCACAAAAGGCTGGCTTTTTCACGCATCCCCAATGAAGCATTAATCATGTTATTTCTTTGGGCATTCTGTTTAATAAATAAGAAATTCAAATGATTGTAGGCTTCATCTAATCCTAAGGCGTGTAATGTTTCATAGGGACTTAGATTGTTCAGGCTGATTTCGTTTAAACGTTGAATATCAAGTGAATTGACCGCTTTATAGAATTGCTGGACAAATCGATCAGAAGCCTGCGTTGAATTAAAAGAATTCCACCAATCCACAAGAAGATTGCCTGTCTGAGGCTTAGCCGCTGCTTGCTTCCATTGCTTGAATAATTCTTCAGTCTTATTTAATTCTTTAAGGGATTGAAGAGATTGAAGAATTCTCAACCTACCATAACCTCTGGCAAGTTCGGTTAAAGCATTTACCTGGGGCAGAAACACGTTACGGTCGCCTGTTATCTGTTTCCTAATATCCTTGAGATCGATGCTGTTGTTAAAGCTGTTGTTAAACCATCCCTGTTCAACCAAGAACAAAACAAAGGAAATCTTGTCCGTTGAATCAAGGCCGTTTTCGACGAGTTTTTTCGCTGCTTCGGAACTATTGTTGACCCCTAATGCTTCCCAAAATTCAACTTTTCTGGAATGCAGCTGTTTCTCTAATTTAGAAGCAATTCTGGTGATGGTCAGGCCTCTTAAATTGACCTTGTTGTCTTTTTCGACGTACCCTATCGGTATATCAGTCAGGCCGCTGGCCTTCTCGATCTTATCAACTTCCTGGCCACCTGCTTCTCTGACCATTCTATCGGCATTGAAAACTTCCCTGCTGTTAACACCGACAAAGTAGGACGGCAAAAGGCCTCCGGTCATCCGTTCCAGAGAGCCAAAAACACGCTCAAAATAATCTTTTAATTTAGTGTCGCTGACTAAATCCAGCCGTCCTTCTTTATTGTCCTTAACCGGTTTTAACATGATCTCTGCCACGGACTCTGTATTTGGAACAATGCCCTGGGTTTGTACGCGGCCGTAAACCTCATCAACCTGATCAAGAGCGCGGCGCGCGGCATTATGAAAAGATTCGCTGATAATGCCAGATTTTATAACTTCATTGAGAATATCTTTAGCTGAATTAAGTGAGGACGTCACATTGGCTTGCAGGCGTTCTTCGGGTGAGAGGGCAAAGGCCAACAATTTTTCAATAAAGGGATTAAATCCGCCCGCGAACATTTTGTCACGGATTTTATCCATGACCTGCTTGTCCCCGGGGGAATGCTCATAAAGTGCCAGCAAATCCAGGATCTGCATCAGCACGTTATGATAAAGCGTGTCGGAAATAATGTGCGCTGTGACCTCATCGCGATGGCTGAGATTGTTGAGCTCTCCCCAGCTTAATAAATCTTCTCTTGTGTATGGCGCCGTGCTTGAATGCGGACGATTGGCCATCCATGCCTTGACATCCTTACTTAGATTATCCTCTGGCCTTACAGAAGCACGCGCGTTGACTAAATGCTCAATTTGGTCCGCGTACTTATTCATGGACTGGCCGTCTGTGTCATTTACATACACATAGCGCTTGCCTTCGCCATCGCGGTTACGGCCCAAGGCTTGGGTCAAAACATCCTTGTTCCAGAATATGGCATCAGGAACAAAGTTGGACACTTTCCCCAAGAAATTCTTCCCTTGAGAAATAAAGGGCAGTGACACAATGATCCACTTGCCCTCGGCAGCCCTATTGCCTTGCAGGAAACTGATTATTTCAGATGTCTGGGGATTTGTCCCGTCGAGCACAATAATGCGCCGGCTGTAATTTTGATTGTTATGCGCATCCTCGATTCCTTCAATATCCTTTTCCGTCTTCATTTTAACATTTGACGCTGCCACATAAATATCCCCTTGCCCGTTTACTTTTTCCTTAAGCTTGCCGACGAATTCTTTAAGATTGCCGCGCATAATAAATTGTACCAGCGCGCTTGCAGGGGCTTCCCCATTGAATAAATTCTTAATAACATCGTCCAGGACCGCATTGATATCCTTAAAATTATCATTCTTAAGCACCACGGTGCCGTTTCCTAAATCATCCTTTAACTTGTCAGATTCGGATTGTTTATAATAAGTAAAGTTAGGGAACAATACCTTGAGAATTTCTTCAGAAGCGCCGGGTGTGGCGGTAAACCCATGGATACGAACACCCGTTAAAATACGTACCAAGGCATACTGATCCATGGTCTTGCTTGAAATATTCAAATTGTTGATGTCAATTTCCGGCTCCTGAGCCTCTCGATTTTTGTTGTAATCAATGGCAAAGGCCAGTTGGTATGGCAGATTATTGAAAATTTTATTTTCCGGCTCACCACGCTCATTGACCGGCATAGGCACAAAATGATTGTCTTTATCGTAGGAACCGGCCAGGCGTTTGCCTTTCTCGAGTAAATAAAGCAAGGTATTATAGAGGTCCACTCTTCCCACAAAATCATGGGGCTTGACCCCAAAAAGGTCATATATTTTATCCGGAACGTCTAAATGGCCCTGTGTTTGGGCCTCAGGGCTCGCAGAGTTGGTATAAAGCACATTAGCTTCTTGTGTTTCTTCCGAATTCTTATATTCCTCAATAGAGCCTTTAACATTCAGCCGTGTCTTGGGATCTTGGGACTCCAATGCCGCTCTAAGCTTCGGTAAATACTCCTCTACCTTGGCTTTCAATTCTTGGGCGAAGGTGTTTTCTTTCAGAGGCCCGGATTTAGAAACAATGAAATTATAAAGAGAGGCGAAATTATGGACCTCATCCACCACCGCTTCTTGAAGACTGCCAACGGCATTTTGCATGGCTTGCTTATTTTTATCAGTGGCTTGGATTGTCAGGAAACCGCGCCGGCCCACAGAGCTTACCTTGATCAGCTGGGGATTATTCAAAGCATCGATCATCCTCTTCTCAATATCTTCAGCGGAAGTAGCCCCTATTTCTTGGGCATATTGATTCGGCTTGCCGGCTAATAAATCTTCCCTGGCCTCACCTAATTGATCTATATTGACCAAAAGATTATCGGGGACAACGGCATCGGGGGCCAGTTGATTGACCACCGTGCGCACTACATCCTTGAAGAACACCTTGATCTGCGGCTGAACATTATCTGTATCAAGTAATCTGTCTACATCTTCCTTATCATTCAACAGCAATGTGGTGTTCCTGTCTCCGGCTAAATAAATGGCTGCTAAGATTACTTCGACAAGTGTTTTCCCTGCATTTGTACTGAATGCGATATTTTGTTTTCCTATATATGCTTCTTCAACCATCCGCCATTGCTGATTAAACTTGTCTTCTTTAAACTCTTCGGAAGAATTCGCCAACATATCATGAACAACATCTTTTAAACGGTTGAGGTCTTCTTTACTAAATTTATCAGGTTGGCCTTCTTGATCAGTCAGTTGGGCAGCATCTGTATTGCGTTTGTCATTCCCGAATGTTTTAATCGGGAATCCATATGCATCCGACACTACTGTTCTTTCTGCCTGGGCATAACGAGGAGTACCCTCACCGGCCGCCATGGCTAAATCCAAACTAACCGGCACGACAGGCATATTGACGGGCTGCAGCCCAGGCATTGCAGGTATTGGCCCTGTGTCATTGCGAGGAGCCGAAGGCGACGCGGCAATCTTTTTACCCGAAGCTTGCCGCAAGATATTCTCCGCTTCCTGCTTTCCATACATAATGACCAACATTGTCATAATAATACCCATACGACGAGCCACTTCCTTAGCATCAGCACCTGGGAATTGAATATTCCGGAGAATGTAAATAACTGTCGGACGTAAACGTTCCTTGGCATCTTGAATCGCGGGGCTTACTAAGGCTTTATCAATATCGCTGCCGCTGCTATTGACCCCCTCCGTATCAATGTCCACAAATTCGCCTACTGGTTTACGCAAAACTATTCTGATACTGTCATCGGTATTCCCTGTTAAATCAAATGAGCGGCCCAATAAAACAAAACGAACATATTGTGTGGCACCATCATTCTTTAATTTCTTTCCATGCCATGTGACCATTGCAGGATCATCTGCATCATTACCCGCTATCATTGAACTATCCATTAAAGCAACAGGACGAGATTCCGTCGCTACTGAAGAACCGACATGATCACCATTTCCACTGTCATTCCCGCGAAAGCGGGAATCCAGAATTGGAATAAGTTGCGAGCTGATGGCCAAAGCAGCATCACGTAATGGCTCACCTCGTTTGGCCAAAAGCGCAAAATCAGCGGGATTGTTTCGTGCAAATTTTAAAAGAAAGCTTTTAACATTGGTTCCCTCCCCCTTCGTGGGGAGGGTTAGGGCGGGGGGAATAACATTCGTCTGCCCTACTACTGGCGGCGCTGTTGACTCAGGCTGCATATATCTGCTGTGTGCTACATTCGCAATGAGATTCTTCGGCTGAACTATCTCAGGAACATTAGCTTCAAATTCATAAACATACGTTTTCCCTGTCTCATTATCTATTACCTCCACTCGCTTTTCACCACGAGATAAGGCTCTGAAAATTTCAAAATCTCTCTTTTCTTTGAAAACTTGCTGCTCGTGTGACCCTGACCTTTCACGAACACGGCTATAATTTTCGTGTTTGATCGTTTCCGCGAATAACTCTACATCGCTAAGTTTTTCATTCTCCCGTCCAATGTCTTTTAAATAAGGTTCAATCTCTTTAGCCGCTTTGGTAAAATATATGTTTGATTCTTTTCCCCCATTTTCCCCTGCATGAGCTGCTGGTATACTACCCTTCATTACACGTTTATAGTCCGCTATTGTAGCCGCGTTGATATTGGCACCATCTTTTATAAGCTGTCGATAAGCTTTAATCACTGCTTCCTTCTCTTTGTCTGTAATTTTTGTTTGAATCAATTTTTCCAAAGCTTTGTCGCTCATCTCCGCCTTATTTTTATCTTTCTGAGACAATTCATTCAATGCAACTAAAGCCGTGTCCATGCGTTTCGCAATAATTTTTACATCAATAGGGTTAAAATAAATCCCTTGCTTGCTATCCCCGTTTAGAGAGTTTTCCAATTTTTCTCTGGATTCGCGTATCCACTGTAGATCGTCATTCCAATCAAGCGCGGGACTAGAGCCTTTCTTCAACTGTATCTGGGAAAATAGCGCTTCTCTGCGTTTTAAATCATCAATGGCACGTAAAACACCCGAATATACGTCATAAGATCCATCCTTAGAATTCTTCTTTACGGTATTATGCGTAATTCTTATCGCCCTACCGTTTTTAATATCCGGGCCATAAATAGCTCCCTGAACAAGATTCATGATAAAATTGAATCTTTTTCTGAATGGATTACCGTGATCTGGATCTGCAATCTTAGTGTATTCTTCTTTAGTTAAATCCAACGATATCCTTTCTTGATCATTCCCATCCGGAACAGTAAATCCAAATTCTCTTAATTGTTTTCTTGTACCATTAACTACAAACCCTACTTGCTTAATCTCTCCTTTATCATCAACCTTGCTTATTACCTTGGAAATGCTGTATCCACCCAACTCAATTGGGTGATCTACTGTGAAAGTACCGTCTGAGGCAAGTTCATATCTTTGGAATTTTTCTTTATCTGCATCATATTGAGCAACTGCCACAACTTTCTTCTTTTCCTTATCATCATAAATAAGCTGTGCGCCAAATTGCCATGTTTCATTCGGATTCAATAAAGCGCCCATATAGGCCACTGGAGCGCTATTAGGATTGCTAAATATAATCGTTGAATTTGGATTCGTGGCATTAGCAGCGTAAGTCATATTAATGCGAGGAATAGATAAGGCGGCATCCAATTGCCTGCCTGCTGTAGTGTTACTGAACCAGCGGCCTGGTTTAGATCCGCTAACCCAGCGACCTAATTTATTGTCCCCCAAGGTGGGCCTAGCGGCAACGCTTTGAGTGACCATCATTTCTCCTTGACGGAATCCAGGAGAATTCTTTGGCAACGATGTTTTAGAAACTCTGTTTTGTATAGCTATTTTAAATTCTTGAGGTGTTCTTGCTTTCTCTACTGGCAGACTTGTTAAATTTTGTGGATTATCATTTAAAATGATTTCAATTCTAGGTTCACTCGTAAGATACAGGTCAAAAATACGTCTTACAGCTTCCGGTAGGGCCTCATAATTTCTTTGGCCTTCTTTTGTGGAACGATCAAAATAAGATCTAATAACTTCAAAACCACTATTAACGCTCTCACTCAAAGCTTCCTCAATTGGTTTTTCCTGCTGACCCAAACTGCTATTACGAACCAAATCATCTGATTTAGCCAATTTTCTCTTGAGTTCGTTTATAACTTCCGTCGCCTTTTTATTTCCCTGCACAACCTTTTCTGCTTCTTCAATTGGGAAATGACTAATTCTTTGCCCATATTCCAAAAGAGACTGCGCGTTATTATTCTTCCTAAACTGATCTTGTACAACTCCTTCGCTATGCGTAACCCACTGACTTGGATCATCGAATTGACTATCTAAAACAACTATCTTACGTGGGACATCGTTAGGATGATTGTAGTCAGGCGTATTGCCAGGTTCACGAATCAAAGCTCTGACTCTTCTTAGCCCTTGGGAAGAAAATTCTCCAGGAGTGTAATCATTCGTAAATTGAATGACCATATCTTCTGGTCTGTGTTCTAAACCTAAAGCAGGAATATCTACCCCAAAAAGTTGTCCGCGTTTGACCAAAACAGTTGTTTTGGAGTCTGGGTCTTTCATTAAATCCCTAAATTGGTCAACTGTTATTGTTCTTATATTCTTTCCCTTTAATGGCTTGGCTGAATCAATAACCATCTTAATATTACCATCGACGGACTCCAAAACAACCAGAGATGTTCCTCTATCTGTTGCTATTTTGAGGGCCTGAGTTTCTATTTGATATGATTGTCTTCCTTCAACACCTGTTGCATCTTCAAGTATCAACCTTCGCTCCTTAGGGCCCGCTAATTCTTGAACTACAACAGGCATATCCGTTATCGTAACTGGTCGACCCTCTACTCTGGTCGTAATATTATTCTGGACATCTCCGACAATATCTTTAATGCCTTTCATCGGTTCCCCCGATCGAATAACAACGCCCCCTCGTACAGCCTCTTCCATGTCTCCGACTTCGCCAGCTAATGAGTTTCCTGTTGTTTCAATTCGACCCTTCATTCCCCTGGTTTCAAAATCATTCCATACATCTTCTAGCCGTACTCGATTTAAAGACCCTCCTGTTATTACATCCCCATTGCCAGGGATTTTTATACCCCTTCCCTCTCTTGCTAACTTTAAAGCAATTTCTCTTTGTACCGCCGCTTGTAACTGACTATCAAGCCGAACATCGCGAGAAGCTTCACCATAAACATCGCTTGTGTATACCGCGTTTTCTCCGATAGGAACAACTCCCCGAGGTTTAGAAAACTCTTTTAATAAAGCAGAATAGTGAGCCAATTCTTCCCTTGTGAGTTGTTCTGCCCCCCTGGCTTCCGCTTCTGATTTCACTCCAAGTTCTGTCAAAACTTCATCTACCAATTTTGGTGATGCATAAAAAGTCCCGTCTTCACCTCGCACCAAATTCCCCTCTTTGAGACCTTTTTCAAAAATATAAGGAACTTTTTCTTGAATTCTTTTAAGAACTGCTTTTTCTAATTTAATTCCTTCCTCTCCCCCTTGTTGTAGAGGAGAATCCCCGGGTTTATATTCCGCATCGTAACCGTAAGAATCCTTGGCTAAAGCATTCCTAATTTCCTCTGGCAAAGACTTCACTGCTTTAAGATCTTTTGCGTTAAAGAAAATAATTTTAGATCTTTTGATTAAATCCAGCATCTTCTCAGCAGATTTTAGTTTTGGATCCCACTCACTAACTTCACCGCCAAGTCTTCCTCCTTGTGCTGCCTTTTCTCCGAGCTCACTCACCGTTTTGTTGATAGCTCCTTGGGTATCAACGGCGATTAAACGACCATGCCTATTCCCTCCCACTAATCTCTCGGCTGAAGCAAGAAGCATCAGTGTACTTTTAGCAGCACCTGTCCCCGCTTCTACAAGAACGCGCTTTGTCCCCAAAGATAATAATTCAAATGCTGATGAAAAACTTTTTGCCGCAAACTTCTGTGCCTCATCTTTAGCAATTGGTAATCCATGTTTTCCGTCCTTTTCTGAATACCGAGTAGCAACGTCGGCAATTTCCGGAGCAATGCCGGGTTCACGTAAATTAAGATCCTTGGTTTCTTCTTCAGGTTTGCTGGTTTTAACTTCAGGAGTTCGGGCTAAAGAAGCGCCTTCAAAAGCCCCAACTTCAAGGTTAGTATCTAGTGTTGAGGTCAATCTATTTAGAGTAGAAGGTGCTTCTTGGGAAGAGGGTGTAGGTATACGGCCAATTAAAGAATTAATGGCATCTTTGAAGATGATAGCATCTGTTACAGGAGGCCCGCGAGATTCAGCTAAGTTACGAGAACCAACTGACGCCTTTCGTGCCGCCTCTGTCGCCATAGACGGCTTGCCTTCGCCATACCCTAAGTCCACTACAATCTGATGAGCATCAAAATTATTGTTCTTGAACATCTGTAAAGTGTCTTTGCCAATCAAATCACGGCCCTGGAATTTATTGTTAATCATGCGTAACTGTGCTTTGACACGCAGTTCCCCAACTTCATGAAGGAGCGTGCCTGAGCCATCATGAACAATGACCGTGACCCACTTGCCAATCTGTGCATCGTAAGTTCTATAAAATTCTCCGCCGCTACGAACTTGCCCTGGTTCGGGTTCGGCGCGATAAACTCGAATTTCATAGTCTGCGCCGCTTTTAACCTGCTCTAGCTGTGCATTCATTGCCACCCGATCAATCCGCTCGCGTACTTGTTGTCTTTGTTCTAATGTTGAATTTCGGTTAACACCATCAAATGCCCCAACCTCTGGATTTCCCGGTGCTGCAGTATTAATTACAGGTCTAAGAGCATCTATTTCAAGACGTGCCGCACTAATATTCTTTGCCTCAATTGAGGAAGCTGGCCCAACCTTATTCAATTCTGCATGAATAGCCTCAATTGCATTATGAACCCCCGTAGCATCACCTTTAACGGCCGCGCCGGTTAAATTATTTATTAATTCTTTCCCTCCTTCTATATTGCTCAACACAGAACGGGTATTGCTTAATGGGTCAAGAGCATGTGCTGTTGGTTTCAAGAAAAGGCTATAAAAAGCAAGATTTTGGGCGTCTTGATTGGACATGCCTTGCGTTTGGGCAACGGCCTTTACTCCACTTAACTGCAGGATGGTCGCTGGCATGCTTTGACTTGCCATATAGATATCAACCGCGCTTGGACTCAATGCTTTCTCAACAAAACTCGCATTTTTGCTCAACTCTTTTCCAAATCCTAAGAACCTTCTCTTTGCACTCAATGATTCACCTGTAAAAGCTGATAACGGCATTTGAGCGATTGACAATGCCGGGCCTAACGCAAGACCCATTCGCGCACCTTGCAAAGAACTATCAACAAAGGACTCTACAGAAGGCCCGGTAGAAAAAACTTCATTGTGAGCTTTTTCCCAAATGCCCATGGTGTTCTTTAGATTGGTATTTCCCTTTATATCCATTTTGTTTGCAAAAAAGGTTCTTCCTATCCCATCGACCATCGCATCAATAGGAATTTGCACCATGTTCCATGCCGGCATAATAGCCGCGAAATTAACCGCCGATGTAATAGAAAGCTTATAAAAAAGATCCGGTTTTTCAGATAGACTTACAAGGCTGAGTGAACCTCTTCCTTCATTGGCCCATTGGCTAATTGGTCCTTTTACCAAAGAATTGCCGCTCATTAAAAATCCTGCACCTGCTCCATAAGCCGCATACTTTAAACGTTCACTATCAAAAAATGATTTTCCTTGCAGATGAGGGTTGGTATAGGAAATAGCTACTCCACCAGCCGCGCCTATGCCGGTACCCAAAGCTACTTTTGCAACGCTTTTTCCAAAGGCAAATTTTTTAATAAGTTCTGCTTCTTTAGCGGTTGAATCATTTTTAACGAACCATCCTCCCTCACCATAAGCTGTTTTAATAGCCCCTGATCCAGCTAACCCTCCAATGGCCGCTCCGCCCAATGCGTACAATAATCTACCCTTGTCCATCAATGACTTGCCTTTTAAATCAGGGTCTAAATATGAGAGTCCGAGACCACCGCCAAATCCAAAGGCTGATCCGATACTGGTATTTACCAAACTCTGCTTTAAAATTTGCTTAGATGAAAGCTCTTCAGCTTCTCTTGTCTTTGGCACTAATTCCTCTGTCTCTCCAAAAGTCGAAACTCTCGCCAGACGTGGAAGAACTGTTAACAATCCGCCTCCTATTGCGCCCAAGGTTACATCACCCATCATGTGGCCTGGGGAAAATTTTTCTCCATTCGATGCTCTGCTGAATTCGCCACCTACGCCGCCGATGATGCCATAATTAACCATGTTGTAAGCTGTGTTCTTCCAATTTCCTGCGCCAAAAATAGATCCCGGAATTTGAATTCCCAATTTATTTGTTAAAGTCGTCTTTAATATTCCTAAAGCAAATCCAGAGCCCATCCCGATAGCTAAATCTCTCATTCCCTCACCAGAAAAAAGAGAATATGGATGATTTTCATAGCCCGCAGTAATATATCCTCGTGCTACATTAACAGCGCCCCCACCTACTGCCATTGTGATATAAGGATGGTCCGCTAAAAATGCTCCTGAATTAAGTATATTTTTCGCTATACTCGCGTCTGCTGTGTTTCCTTTCGCTATGGTTTGCGTTGATTTCATTGTACCTGCCAAGCGACCCATACCTACCAAACCCAAATTCAAGACAACCGCCTGTACAGCATCATCTTTACCTGACACAAGGGCTTGTTGAAAATCTCCTGTCAGTGCGTAGGTTATTCCAAAATTAGCGCTCCCCCAGACAACTGCCGATTTCTGAGTCCCGGAAATTGCCCGTCCCAACCATACGGTTTGTGCTCCTTTTCCTAACCAGCCTTCTGGAGTCAACATTACAGCAGTTGTTACAAGAGTAGTTATAGTGTCTAAGGGCGATGCATTAGTAACATCAAAAGCACGGGCTGTTGATAATCTGGCTCCCGTTGTATTCATAAAGAACCTATCTAGACCGGTGACTGCGAATTCTCCCTTCGGTTTATTAGTAATGGGGGGGGCAAAAAAATTCTCCCGCATCCCTATTCTTACAAGGCTCAATGCATCAGGACCGGTAATAATAATATTACTTTTTCCCGCCTCCTGAAATGGAGTGCCTTTTATCCAGGGCTGCATCGTATTTGCATCAAGATACAATTCTCCATCCGTATTTTTTGAGGCATATTTTGTATTGTCTAAAGATATAATATTGTTTTGCTTCCCTGTTGCAAAGTCTGCGCCAGACGTTACATCATTGACTTTGAAATAGGTGAACCCATCTGGTGTCTTTACATTTGACAAACCGGCTATTGGCTTTCCATTCATATCTGTTCTGAATATTGTATCGCCTATCCCATATAGCTCTGGTCCTTTATTGTTATCACCATAAGCAAAAACTTTTTCCTCTACTCCCGGTTCCCCAGACCTTACATATATTTTACCATCGAAAAATGCGCCTATTTTGTTCAATACTGGATTAGCACTATACAAATCTAACCCGGGTATTTGATTTTGTGTTTTATTCCTATAGTCTTCTAATGAGTCCACTACGCCTGTTTTTAAATCCACCACATATCTATCTGAAGAATTATTGTCATCCTTGGATGCAACAGTAACAACCACCTTCCCATCCAAGGAAGGTGAACTCACAGACCGGATATCTTGCTTGGTAACTCCATCAATATGCTGGACTACCATTTCTCCAACTTTTTCATCCAACTTATTTTTTTCAGCTCCAAGTCTCCGATAACCCTCAGCATCGCCAGCAGTAAACGCATGATAACTCCTAAGAAATACTCCATCTTGATTTACTCTTGGGCTGATCGAAATAGAGGGTATAGTTATATCTTCTCCTCCTTTTATTAATGCTTTCAAAGTTGTTGTGTCTAAAGTTTGTGCCCCCTGGTCTCCTATGTGCGCTGCTAACACATCGTCTTTATTCATTACAAATGCATTGGGTTCTAATAGCTTTCCCTTTTCATCTGTTCCTACCTTCCTATCCGCTATGATTGTTCCAGCCAACATCACATTGAATTTGCCGTTATATTCTTCTACCCCCTTAGCATTTTTCTCCTTATCCTCTGAGATGACTACGCCCGTCACATTCCTTTTCCCGCCTGGAGATAGGAAATCATCTATAGACATGGTGTATAAACTCTCTGCTCCATGCTCCCCTACTAACCCTGCAAATACCTCACCTTCGTTCATTTTCAAAGTATTTGTTCCTGTAACTCTGTGGTCATTATCTTGTTCTGTACGTACACCCGTGGATTGTGCCACCATAATCTGCCCAGCTAAATCTGTACTATATACTACCATCCCATTTGCGTCCTTCTGTCCGCCTATCATTATTGATGGCATTGTTACTTCTTCTGTCAACGGCTTGCCATCTTTATACATCGGTTTGCCTCCATCCAGCTTCCATTGCGTTATCGGTGTCGTATACAAACTCTGCGCATTGTTAACCCCATCGCTGCTGCCAACCACCGCTGCGAACGTCTCACCTTTAGTTATCCCAAACTCGTTAACAAATTTTGACATCGCATCCCCACCACTAACTGTCTCTGCTGCCTTCGTATCTAGCGCTATGATCTTGCCTGCCAAATCTGTCTTGAACACAACATTCCCTTTTGCATCCTTCTGTCCGCCTATCATTATTGATGGCATTGTTACTTCTTCTGTCAACGGCTTGCCATCTTTATACATCGGTTTGCCTCCATCCAGCTTCCATTGCGTTATCGGTGTCGTATACAAACTCTGCGCATTGTTAACCCCATCGCTGCTGCCAACCACCGCTGCGAACGTCTCACCTTTAGTTATCCCAAACTCGTTAACAAATTTTGACATCGCATCCCCACCACTAACTGTCTCTGCTGCCTTCGTATCTAGCGCTATGATCTTGCCTGCCAAATCTGTCTTGAACACAACATTCCCTTTTGCATCCTTCTGTCCGCCTATCATTATTGATGGCATTGTTACTTCTTCTGTCAACGGCTTGCCATCTTTATACATCGGCTTGCCTCCATCCAGCTTCCATTGCGTTATCGGTGTCATGCTAAGGCTCTGTGAGTTATTAATTCCTTCCTTATTAGTATTAATCATTGCCGCAAATGTCTGGCCTTTCACAATTCCAAACTCATTAAAAAATTTCGATGCCTCATCCCCTCCGGTAACTGTGTCCTTAGCCCGCTTTTCTAATGCTGTTATTGTGCCTAGCATATGTTTAATAGAATTTTGCGCTTCATCTGTGCTAGCGAAATACGTTTCCTGTCCACTTTCTGGAGCTTTGGTAATGGTAAGATCATCGTTATTTATAATACGCGTTTCCTGTGCATATGACTTTATTCCTAAAGTATTGTCTTTAGTAGGCGTGACAAATTGGACTCCCTCTCCACTCAGTCCAAAACCTTTCAATAAAGGAAACAGGTATTCTCGATCCGCAAATTTCGCGCGAGCGCCTGCGATAAAGTTGTTACTTGTAAGAGGCCCATCATAGACATAGTCACTCTGGGTGGCTGCTTGCTGCAGATCAAACGGTACAAGCCATTCGGTTTTTCCTGTAAGCTTCCCCATGTTATCTACCCTTGCAATGGGAGATAGCGTGTAGTCCGCTTGCGAAGAAGTGGCTGGGCCGCTTCCATCAATCATAGCAGAGTTACCCGATCCACTAGGAGCCAAGGTGTATTGCATTTGATTAATCATGCCAAGGTAATAATCAAGAACTTCTCCATTCGCAATTAAAGCAATAGCTGCTCCAGATCGTGTGGGACGAGCAGCGGCACCGATGATATTCGCATTTGCAAATTTACCATTCAAGGAGTCTATATGCCCCCCCTTATTGAGCTGAACATAAGAAAGCGAAAGCGTATCATCGCCCTGGCTGTCGGGCGAGATAAAAGCTAAACCGGATATAGCGGCTATATTTTTCGCGGAATTTTTGGTATCTAAGCGATTACGAACCGCCCCACTAAAACCCACCAACCCTTGAGACGGCGATCCGTTTACAAAATACCTAAACCCCTTGAGATTTGCCTGCGTGCCATTCGAAGTAACGCCCTGAAAATTGCCGTCCTTCTGCAATTGACCGATGGCCAGATGTCTTTTCCTATTACTGCCGTAAACAGTTACTAATTGGGTATCCGGCAGCCAAGGTAACCAGGCCTGTCTTATGGAATCATCCACATAAACCAGTTCTTTCGTATTTTTGATCCATTTATTAAGTCCGTTGGTAGCGTCAGTAAGGCTATTAAAAATTGGGATGAGCGAATTTGATGGAATCGACTTATCCTTATCCGCTAAATAGCCATTCCCTTTTAAGTGGAAAACCTTATGGTTTGCAAGAGTCACTTGTAGAGCTTTTTTCTGAGAATCAATCGTAACAACGGCACCTTTAGCATCATGGGTCCGCGGTTTGGCAAAGGAATTATATGCCACCGCTCCTGCCAAATTAATGACACTGGTGATATTGGACTGTTCCAGTTGGCTATTAATGTAGTTTATGTTGATGCCCGATGATCCTATCATGCGCGATTGAAACATAGAGGAAATAAATTGGTCATGTAATGCGCCTTCGGAAATCGGGGATCTTGACTTATTGTTGTTCTCTTGCATCTGCTTCCACATACTATCAGCCGAAGCGGCAAAACTGGCTGTAAAGCCAGTCATTTGGCCCTGCATATCCGAATAATTGACAAAATTTTGGACTGATCCCCAGGATCCATTGTTAAAATAATCTCTCAAAAGCGTTTGCCCTCCAAGATTGGCAAAATCCACAATCCCAGGGGTATATCTGCCTGAAGACACTGTTGCAGGTGCTCCTCCATTTGCTACTGCGCCGGAGATATATCTAACTGATGGCCCCTGCACTGATGAAGAAGAGTTTACTGGGCCAGATAACGCTAGACTAAGTCCAGCAGCCCCTGTATTGGAAACCGCAGACAAAATTCCAGCAGACAAAACGCTGGAAATCGTCAAAACCAGAGCTTGGTATTGAACCAAATTATAAGCATAATTATTCGCATAGGCAGGATTGCTTTGGGCTTGATTTGGATCATACTTGCCAACCACGCTGCTTGCCAGCATCCCCAGACCAAAGCCGAAAATAGCGCGGGTAATGGCCGGGGCCATCGCTTGTGTAAAAGTTTTTGACGAGTTTGCTTGTTGTGGATTTTCTGGAAAAACATATGAATACGCCGCTGAAGCAAAACCATTAGCCCCCATCCCGATAGCATTGGAAAGACTGTCCGTGGCTTTGACCCCGCCTTTTAAAGCAACGAGCCTCGCTGCCGTGCCGGCCAATTGACCGGCAACAACAGGAGCTTCATTAATCATCGACTGTTTCAAGTTATCCCCCAAGCCATAGCCATCTTCCTTATTATTCAACCCAAAATACTGGCCAGCGCCAAGTTCGGTAGCCACTGAAGTAACAGCGATATCTGATCCTACGGCGCTGGCGATCGCGCCAACGCCTTGCTCGAGGATCTGATTGGTATCGCTGCAGGGATTGGAGCTGGGTGGACAAAACATATTATTACTAGCCTTGGTAATTTCCAACTGCACAACACCTTCAACAGCGCCAAATACAAGACCAGTGGCAAACCCTTGAGCAAATCCCCCTGCGGCAGCTGCGGCATCATCTGCAGCATTTGCGGCAGCATCTGCGGCAACTGCAGCTGCCTTATCAGCAATACTCGCCCCAGAAGCACTAGCAGCATCATCTGCGACATTTGCAGCAGCATCTGCCGTAGCTGCGTTAGCACCAGCCTGAAGAGATCCTGCCCACATCGATATTGCCATCGTCAATGCCGTGCTTAAAATAAAAGCTTCATCCGGGCTGCAAGCACGCTTCATGACACAAATATCCCCCAACGTCTTCATCATTTGGCCAAGTGTCAGGGAAAAGGTGGCAAGCATCGGACCCGCCGGGCTGAGAAATATTAATGCCACCATGGTAGCCAACTGCATAGCTATTTGGCCTCCGGTCATCAGCCCAGGCAAAGATTTGGAAAGGTCGCGCCATTTGTCGCCCCAGACAAAAGCTTGTAGGGGTTCGGGGACTATTTGGTAATGGATTCCGAGCTCCTGCGAGTGTCCGGTACGAGAACCCGCTTCCGCGGGAATGACAGTCGTGTATGGAAGTTGCGCGAAGGCGAAGCCGTCGGCGTTTTTCAGGAAGTCTTGGCTGTCAACAATGCGCGGATAATCAAGGTCGGTATAATAAACCTTTCCCCCGATTGCTTTTTGGACAGTGACAAAATGCTCGTTCTTAAAATGCGCGATAAACGGAGTCTCTAAACGCAGTTCATCTTCAGGCGCTACTTTTAAACTTTGATAATCAAGCCCCAGGGCTTTGGCGGTTTTGTTAATGGCAAAAAGGGTGGTTTTTAGTTTCGGTTCGCCGACCTTGATAATGTCAGCCATGATATCCACTGACAAGGTCATCACTGAAATCTCGGACAAGGAGCGTTTGATGCCATGGGCCTCTAACACATCTTTCAGGGCGTAGACCCCGCAATTAAGCACATTGAGATTCGGGTCTTTAAGCCACTGGGTAATGTGATCGATTCTATCCGCGGTGAAAGTTGTCTTGGTATCAATTTCCAAGACCTTCTTGTCATCCCCGAATGTTTTAATCGGGGATCCATTTCCCGAACCTAAATTTAATTCCAAACGAAGTTTGGGCTTATCTTGAACTTGCTTAAGCAAATATTCCAAGCTGCCGGCAACCTGCATCGCGGGTTTTGGCATTAACTCCCCTAACCCCTCTTTATAAAAAAGAGGGGAAGGCAAATTCTTGTAAAGCACAGCCGGATTGTAGCCAAATGCCCAGCTGATTTGATCCGGGACAAAGGTGGCTAAAACCACGATGGCAATTACCTTCATCCACTGATTGAAACGGCTTACAAAAGGAGTGGCATCTGCTGGGGGAATTTGAGGAGGCAAAATATTTGGTTTTTCAGCTATGTTTTCCAAGTTTTGGCTCATATTTTTTGCTGTTTTGAACTCAGTTGCTCGTCGATAATTGAAGTATAACATATTATACGTAAAAAACAAATTTTAGCGAATTAATTTATAACATTAAGGCATTGTAAATAAAGGGGTTACATCCTTAACAGAAAAATAATAAACAATTGCTAAAATGTTTCACTTTTATTATATGTATTTGTTTAGCGGTCAGAGAGGATCGACAAGCCTAAATTTCTTTGCCACCCCGAATCACGACCTGCACCACAGGTCGTCTGCTACCGGGGGTCTAGTTTTAAAAATGCCTCGTGGTTCTCCCCGAGCAAGCTCGGGGAGCCCTGGCCTTCGGCAGCGTCTAGATTCCCGACAAAAACGTTCGGGAATGACAAATTTTTAAATCAGATTGGAAATTAATTCAGAATGGAAAATATAGCTGTTTCAGATTGGAAATTACATCAGATTTGGAATTACCAGAATGGAAATTAATAATTTCCATTCTGGTTTAATGGGCAAGACCTTTGAGCGGATTGTTCTGGAAGAAATCCAAAAATACCGGTCCGGCAACCAAAATAGCAACCACCGGAAAAATGAAAAGCAACAGGGGTATCAACATCTTCAAAGGCGCCTTTAAGGCCATGGCCTCACCTCTCCTTAAAAACCAGTCTGTATGCCCCCCATAATTCATATTTGTGCACCAGTGGGCCGCCTCAGTATCCATGTACTGTAATAAATGGTGACGTCTACCATTTATTTTTGATTGAGCGGGCTGTTTTTCCCCAAAATGAATTAAGCTTTGTGTACCTTTATTTTAAACATAATCAAAAATTTTAACAAACTACGCCAATTCATATTTATCTTGTCTGAATTTTCTTGTAGGAGTAGAATTATTACCTATTTCAAACAGTTAAAAAGGAATGCTATGCGTATAGACAGTATTGCTGTCCTTATCACCCTACTCACCATCGTGGTCATTTGTACCTGTAGCGAAATGGCTATTGGTGATTCGTCTGCAACGCAGCCCGTTAAGCGGACGACGATAGTGGTTGATTCTTCGGGAACTAAAACCGAAGTGACAGATTTAGAGTTTACAAATGACGATTGGAGGTTCGATCGTCACCAAATGGACGTAGGAAAGCCGGATGATTATTTTATGTATTGGGATCCATCTGATTGGATCGCCATAAAGACAACGACTTTCGAGTTCGCAATTCGACTAGACAGCCTTATCTCAATTGAGGCCAAGGGAAAAAAGGTTGAAGTGAAATACCTTTGGTTGAATAAAGAACAGACCCTCCAGGGATCGCTGGAATCAGGAACGTTTCAGGGTAAGAGTGACTTTGGAAAATTTGAATTGGCGTCGGTCGATCTAAAACAGTTGAAGTCGAACCCGGTTCCATCAAATGCCCCTCTGGGCACTATGGTAACGGTAGCGCCCGAGCAATTCAATCAGATCGTACATGCTGTTGAGAACATGATCAAGACCCCCTTTGATGCTACTCTGGTACTTTTAGACGGCACGAAAATCAAAATCGGGAATTTGAATAGACAATACAAATGGATCCTTATCAAACATGAGCACTTTGCCAATGAAAGCAGAAGCAACCAGTACGATTTTTACGATGATTTTCAATTTCTCAGAGGCAAAGCCCTCGCTAGTACCAGCTTAGACTCCCTTACGTCGATTGAGTTCGGTAAAAAGGATGACGTTACTATCACAACGAAAGATGGTAAGAAAGCAACCGGCACTTTGACGGACAGCAATGAAATTGTGAACGGCAACAATCACTTTGCTGGCATCACTGCCTTCAGTGGCATCAGTGAAAACGGGATCTTTTTGATTGACCCGAAAGAGGTCAAAGCCATCCAGTTCAACTTGAACTCAGGTACTGCACACTAGAATTAAGGGGACCTGTTTTTGCTTCCATTTTTTTAAAAGTTCAAATTAACAGTACCGCGAAGGAGCTCCAATTAAGTAAATGAACAACAAACTATCCCAATTCGTTTTGTTTTTGTTCGTTGCCGCTGTGCTCACTTCCGTTGCAATAGCGGATGAACCCGTGTTCACTAGCTCTCAGGGCTTTTCTATCACCCCGCCTGACGGCTGGACTGTTGTCAGCGAAAGTACGGCCACCAACGAAATTCAAAAGAAATTTTCCAAACTTAAGGATATCAATTTCGACAAAATCGCTGTGATGATTCTAAATCCTGCTGATTCCGGTGTAACCAATCTCAACGTAGTCGTATCACCAGGGAAGCTCCCCATTAACGAGGCGAGCATTGAAGAAAAGGTATCTAGTGCCCTCCGTGATCAATACAGCCAAATAGGAGTACAGCTCGATAAAATAACCGTGACCCGTAAAACTTTTGGGACTCACCAAGCGCTGGTTGCCGATATCGAAGTAACCGCACCAGAGTCGTTCCTACGGCAATGGCAAGTGATGCTGCCGGCGAGCGGAAAAACACTTATTGTCACTTGCTCTGCACCGATATCCTCTTTCGATGGAGTCACGCCCGTATTCACAAAGGCCATCGAATCAATGACGTTCTCTACCTTCGAATTTCCCTTTTGGCTGCGCAACGCCCTGATAGGTGCTATTATCGGTGGGTTGTTTGGGCTATTTCAATCCCTTACATCATCCCGCGAAAAGATGTCAAAGCAATAAAACATTCTCTACTTTGAATTATCTACCCTTTTGATCTCCCCGGATGGATTCAGCTCAGTTGGCGCGGCCTCTGCAATCGCCGCTTCTATTTTTGCATTCCTTATAGCAATGCTCCCTGTCTTCGCAATAATACCCCTGCTAATCTGGTATTACGAACACGGCGTTCCAAAGCTACTGCATACCTTGGGACTAAGCCACCTTTTATCGCCGCCAACACCCAAACTCCCTCCCAATGTGAATGAAGACCTGACATAAGGGGACAGACACAATACTTAATTCCGCATTTGATTGATAAAATGTCTTGATTAAAATAATTGCTTAAATTAAACTTTTATGGTTCATAAATTTAGTACGATTCGCTGTTTTCTCCCAACAGTTGTTTAATAATATCCTCCAAAAAATCTAAAGGTGCGTTATGTCCAGGGTTGCCAGGGTTGTTGTGCCCGGTTGTCCGCATCATATTATTCAACGCGGTAATCGTCGGCAACAGGTTTTCTTTTCGGATAAGGACAAGTTTATTTATATTAAATTACTCAAAGAGCAATCCCAAAAATATGGTCTTGAATTTTGGGCCTATTGCCTGATGGATAATCATGTGCATGATGATTAATTTAAAGGAAGGATGGCGTGGGTATCTGTGGCAGGGACGATTTTCCAGTTTCGTGATGGATGAGGCTTATGGTTAGTTGGGCCTATGAGTATCATTTTTCCAGTGCAAAATATCACGTCTACAATCGAAAGGATAATTATGTCCCCTTATTTTAAGTATTGTGTCCCCTTATTTTTAAGTATTGTGTCCCCTTATTTTCCTTATTTTTGAATAATTTCCATTATCGACAATGATTATTATAGCCCAGCAGTCTTTAAGTTTCAGCTTGCTAATCATACAAGAAATGTTATACTTTAATCAGAGTTGATTAGCATTAATCAATCCTAATCAGGAGGTTAAAATGACTGTTGAAACTATTCCCGCTGTAAAGGCGCGCACGCATTTTGGGGAAATTATGAAGAAGTCTTACAAAAAAGGCTCCCGTTTTGTGGTTGAAAAATCTGGTATCCCGATGGTGGTTATTCTTAACGCACAGGACTATGCCCGTATGGTTGAAGCCGGTGAAGAACGCTTTAAGATACTGGATCGTATTAAATCAAAACTACCGAACCTTTCTGAAAATGTGGTTTCTGAAGATGTCGCTAAAGCTGTAACTGCTATAAGAAAACGGCATGCTTAAAGTTGTTATTGATACCAATCAATTTGTAAGCTCTTTGATTTCCAAACAAGGGAAACCGGCACAGCTTGTAGATCTTTGGAGACAACAGCATTTTATTCTTGTCACAAGTCCTGAGATTATTGTAGAAATCAAAAAAGTTTTAGAATATCCTCATATCATCCAAAAATACAAACTCAATAAGGAGGATATACAATCTTTATTGATCTTAATAGAGCACGAAGCGGTTATAGTGCCGGGCTTGCCTGTCATTAATGTTATTAAAGACGATCCCGATGATAATAAATTTTTGGCTTGTGCGCTTGCGGCTCAAGCGGAATACATCGTTACAGGGGATCAACATCTATTAAGTCTAGGCAGATATGAATCAATTTTAATTGTCACTGTGAAGGATTTCCTGTTAATTTGCCCTTAAATAACCCTATTTCCAGTAATGCGGGAATGACAATGATGCTTGACACGCTAATGACCAAGACCTTTGAGCGGATTGTTCTGGAAGAAATCCAAAAATACCGGTCCGGCAACCAAAATAGCAACCACCGGAAAGATGAAAAGCAACAGGGGTATCAACATCTTCAACGGCGCCTTTAAGGCCATGGCCTCACCTCTCCTAAAGCGGGCCTCCCGCATATCTTCAGAAAGAATGTTCAGGGCTTCAATAACAGAGGTCCCCATGCGGTCAGCCTGAATCAGGGTACGGGAAAAAGTGGAGAGATCAGACAATTCGTACTTTTTAGCCAAATCCCTCAAAGCATCACGCCTGGGCTTGCCCACATTGATTTCCTGCATCATGTTCCTTAATTCATCAATGATGACGGTAGGATTTGATTTTTCCACCACATATTTAAGCGCCATCATAAAATCCAAACCGGCGTTAACGCAAAGGCCCAAAAGATCCACGGTATCCGGTAAAAATTTTAAAATATTTTCTTTGATCTTCTTAATTCTGGCCTTCAGCCAAAACTCAGGCAGCATATACCCGAGAGCAAAACCTATTAAAATCCAGAACATAAAAAGCTCACCATTATTATTAAGTTTTAAAACCAATAACACAAAAGCCCCTATCAAAATCTCTTTGATCAAGAAAAATTCTTCAACGGTTATCCTGGATTTTGCCATCCTCAAATCCCTGTACATGCGCCGCCCGGTTGGCGAAACAGCAAGGGGCCTGTTAAATAAGGCCAGTTTACCCGTTATCAAAAATATAAAATCCAGGGGTTCCTTTTTTTTATTCTCGGCACTGGGTTTAGGTCTCAATCCCTCCAGCGGGTCATCCATCTTCAATTGCAATTTGGGACGATTATCAAAACCCACAGGCAAAAATCCCAAAATCAGGGCAAATCCGGCAAAAAAAGCGAATAATAAAGGTAGTAACATTTTATATATCCTTAAAAGTGGATATTTTCCAAATGCTTGCGACCCCCAGCACCCACAATACGACGCACAAGGCCATCAGATGCTGGCCCGTGGGCGAATTAAACATGGTATCAAAAAAATGCGGGTTTGACCCCGATACGGTAAAAAAGAAAACCACCGGCAGACCGGTCATGACGGACGCTTGAATCTTCCCTTGCACCGTCAGGGTCTGCAGATTTCTTTCTATCTTTTTGCGCTCGCGGGTGGTGCTGACAATACGCGTAAAAATAACCGGCAAATTACCTCCGGTCTCGCGCGCCAGCAAAATGGCTGTTACCATCTGCTGCATGGCCGGGGAAGGCATGCGCAGATAAAGACGGTTGAGTGATTCGTCTAAAGACACGCCCATTTTGTTCTCTCCTAAGACCACCCCAAACTCACCCTTGGCCGGTTCCGGCATTTCATCCGCCACTGATTCAAAAGCCTGCACCAGGCTTAATCCCCCGCGAAAAGAGCTGGACATAATCATAATCGCGTCTATAAGCTGGTCATTGAATTTCTGCTTGCGGACCGTGATGAGACGGCCGACATACATGCGCGGCAAAATATACCCGAAAACCACCCCGACAATAAGCCCGATAAATTTTCTTCCTTCAGGAAAAAGAAAAACCCCGGCTGCACCTAAAACAATAGGGCCTAAAAGGGCCAGCCGGTACATTTTCTTAAGCTCTTCTTCCCGCATGTACCGGTCAACTCTCCCGACGACGTCCTGGGCCTGCTCTATGTTCATCTGACTGGACTTGGCCACCAGCAGCGGCACAAAGGTAATGCCTAAAAGGACAACGGAAACAAATATTAAAAATAAGGAAAATATAAGCATGATTTAAAGTTTTGTTATAGATTCCCGCTTTCCGCCTTCGCTGAAGCTTCGGCGGACAGGTCGCGGGAATGACAAAAATGATGAAGAATTAATCCTTTATTGATTAGTACAGCTGCTTGTCTGGCAACCGGCAACTGCGCCCTCTATACAACTACTGTCTCCATTGGGACATTGGGACGCGGCACAATTATGATCATACCACAGGTTTGATTGCCCATCAAAACTGCATTCAATAGTTTTTTGCGGATCGTACTGGCGCCCAAAGGCAAAGCTTTTTCCTGATTGTTCCCAAAGACCAAAAATCCCGCGCTGGATATAATTTCTCATTACCAAAAACGCTCCAATGATAATAACAAATAACAGCGTGTATTCAACCACCGAGAATGCTTTTTTATTCATAAATCCTCCGGCTGCTGGGGACAGCTAAAAAATTTCAAAGAATAATCCTTATCACCATTACCGGAAGGTCCGGAAGCATTCCTGGACGCTATGTATTGCGCGCACGCATGACTTTCCGGGGCATTGGTCAACAATGCATCGGCCGCAGAAAGACATGTGCTATAGCCGCCGCTATTCTTCGCGTAAGGATCAACTTTGCCATTGCCTTGGTCATTTAACATAAACGCATTGGCAAGGGCAGTCTGATCTTTCGGCAATATACCTGCATACCCCAACCCTGCTACCGTTGAGGGCTCAAGGCCAAAGCCAATGGAACCACCGCCGGACAGGGCCAAACCATTGCATGCTTGCATAAGCCCTCGTCCTGTAGTGGTGTTTCCACCCTTGGGATTATGAAATAAAAATTGCCATAACGGATGTCCATTGGGAAAGAGAATGGAATTGCCATGGTCCTCATCCCAACGCTTGATACCGACATACACAGGCCCATCGCGATTCTCAAGGGTATAACTACGGGTCATTGAAAGAAACCCGCTTGTTTTCGTTTTGATCCATGGCAATACGGACGATACGCCTAATGTGCTGTTGCCGCCATGGCCCACTGAGTATACCGTGACCTTAACAATATGCGCGTATCCCGGTTGGCCATTAGGGTGGGGATTATCAACCCAGCCATAGATTACGGAATTGGGTAATGTTGCCGTCGGTTGAGATTGGGAAGCGGACATCAGCTGGGCTGCCGGGCCGCTTAAAAAATTTTGAAGTGCCACCGCTCCCTGGCTAAAGATATTTTGCATGGTTCGTGCCCTGGTGTAAACATCATTTAAAAACTGGGCGCGCAAGGCGAATTTCGGGGCCTCGTCAGTAGCCAAGGTAAAGCTGTTATTCACCCATGCCGCATAATTACCTTTACAGCCATCATAAACAGGCGCTGGTCCTGCGAGAGAACGGCCCAGGGTCGAAGCCGCGCACTGGGCCGGCAAAGAGGAAGGACACGAGCGAGATGGCAACGCGGTCAGGCATTGTTGATAATTGTATACGGAGCCAATGGCCGGGTTCTGATTGGAATTATAATTCAGACAGGAAATGACATGGGGCAAATCGCCCCAGATTGCTGTACTGCTATTGCTGTTTATATAGGCATCTTCAGCTGTTGAACCCGTAGTTCCCTGCGGAACACACCAGGCGCCGGAGCTCGTATAGGTATTGTTCAGCCAACTTGTAATCACACTATTCCAGGTATTGAAATTGCCCACCAGTGGTGGCAAACGGCCGGTCGTGGGATCAATCCAATCAGCGGCCTGAGGATACCAGGTAGAAAAAGTTGCACTTAATGTCCCAACATTATTATTGAGAAAAGTATTGGCGAAATTAACAAAATCTGACAACGTGTGCATGGCGGCATCCAGACCATCCACGGTCATGGCTCCAGTGGGAGTAGCAGCACTGCTGCCCGACAACTCGCAAGTGCCATCCGGAATGCCTGCGTTAGCTCCATTATATGGCCAGGTCGTTAAACACATCTGATTGTCTCCCTGCAGCCAAAAACCGGAGCCTCCTGCTCCAAATCTTGGATCAAGGCCAGGATTTGAACCAAAGGACGGCGATCCCGCCATATCAATCGCCCCATTTGTAGTGCCGCTAGGAGAACCGTCGGAGATCGGAGTTGAAACGCCGTTAATGTTGCTGACCTTATCAGCAAGAAAGTTGACACAGCAATCCGGACCCTGACATCCATAGCCAGAACTATTCGTCAAATTTAACTGGGCCAAATCCGGAAATCCTGCAGGAGCAGCTCCTAATGAAGGAATAGAGCCGCCTGCCGCACACCAATGGATCTGCGATGATTGTAAGGCGTTACTTGGATTAATATTATCCACCTCCGGGCTATAATAATTCATCAGCCAAAAAAATGGATATATTCCATTAGGAAAATTTCCCTGGGGCGTCAAGCTGGTGGTAAATAGCCCCATTTGCTGATCACGGCCGAACTGTGCCAAAAATGATGCCCCCTTCGCGTAGTTCTGATAGGTTGGGTCATAAATATATGGGTGTAAAGAACCGTATGGATTATTGGTAAGACATTGTGAGGGAACGCAGTCGGAAGAATTGGGATCGGCATTGGGATTGCTGGGACTACAATCGGTTGGAGTCAACGCAGGACAATTAGAAGGTCGTACGGACTTAAACGGGGTAGGATGCAAAGGATTAAGATCACTCGCGCTATAAGCCGGATCCGGAACAATCGGCGGCTGACAGCATGGGTCGCAATAAGGATTATACGCGGCAGCCGAATTGACGCACGCATCATTTAATTGAAAACCATTGGGTATCTTCACTTGACAGACCGGATCTATAGGGTCAGCGGCACAATCTAAACCGGCACAGGCAGGGTTGGGCGAAACGCCCAAATTAAGGCTAACGTCATTCGCGTTTTGATCGCACGTTTCACCATTCATTAATTCCCCCAATTGATTATAAAAAAATACCACCTGGGGGATAGGCGGCTGGTTTAACATTTTCAAACGGTCGGTATAAAATAACGCAAACCGTCCGATGGTGTCATTGCTGGCATTATTTGTTTTTCCAAATATGCCGTTGGTATTCGAATCAAAATAATCCGTGACGTTAACTCTGTCCCCAACGCTGCCTTGAAGGGCTGTGGTGATGCCCTGTTCATAAAACTGCTGTGGGATCGGCTGGTCCTTCTGTAATAAATTCCACAGCGCTGTTATCCCCGGCTGGACCACGGTTAATTGAAGGGTTAAATTCACGACAGCCAGCACAAGAGAGACTACGGCTAGACTAAAAAGCCATAGTGACTGCCCCCCAGTAGAGAGAGCAAGGACGACTGCAATTATCGCTATTACAATCGCAAAAATAGCAACTAAAATTCTAGTTTGTGCCGTTACTTGGTTTTTATCCCCTAAATACGTCTGCTTTTCCATTTCCCCATAACTGGCCGCATCCGAAGCCAAAAGCGAGGCGCTTTGATCGGCTGCGATGGTCAACAAGGTCTTTGTCTGGGCAATGCGGCCCCAGTTTAAAGTGATGGCAAGAAAAATTAGCGCCGCCGCCGTCAGTAAAATCAAAATCAAGGCTGTTTGGCCACTTATTTTCTTAATCATCGGCTTGTGTTCCCATCAGTTATGTTCCCGTGATAAACCGCGGCCATCGGCTGAACAAAATCGGCATTAAAGTCCAATTGTGATGCTGGATCTCCGGCTGGATTCGTTGTTATCGAGCTGTCCTGAAAATAACGCCGCTGGGCCAAATCCATGCCTGCCCAGCGGAAAACCTGCACCATGCCGTAGACTAAAAACATAACGACAACCATCGCAAAGGTGAATTCTATGGTTGATTGGGCTTTGAAATTTTTCATCATTGCACCTTCAATTGTCCTGATGTATCCGTCATCCAGAAACGGCCGCGCCGGTCTTCAAGACGGCTGCGGACAAAGATCATATTGTCATTCTCATCATAGCATGTTGATTTAATATTCAACTCACTGCTAAAACAATTATCGCTTACACCGGGGGGTATACAGACTTCCACCGGATTAGGGCTGCTGCCGTTAACGCTGGCTTGGGGTGTCGCACCATTACAAAAGTCTCCGGTATTATTGCTTAATTGAATACTACGCTGTATTAAATCCGCCGTGTCGTGCCGGCTAACACTGCGCACAAACTGGCCGGTTTCAGGATTGTATAATTTCCCTTCCTTGATCTGTAAATAAGTACCTTCCTTGGTGAAGGTAAAAATCTGAGAGTCGTTCTGTAGTCCGGGCCTGGGGCCGCAGGAGTTGAAGTCCCAGCTCCCATCAATATCCCCGCCCTGAAAATCCTCATACGTCACATTGGGTGTCCCGTCCGGATTCTGGCTGATCCCGTAAATAGTTACCATTTTTAATCTGCCGTCTATATCATACTGAGGGTACTGGTTGCCGGCAGAATCCAATCCGATTAAGGCAGCGGTTGTTCCAGCGGTAGCAGACCATTCCCAGGCAATATAAGGACGCATGCCCGACGGGACAAACGTAGCAGGGTCATTGTTGCGTTGAAGATCAAACATTAAATCTCCATTTGAGTTGCTGCTACTCCCCAAAACTAAATCCGAAGATAATTCTTTGTCCTTACACGGATGGGAACCACAGGTTGGAGGGGTCTGGATAAACTGAGATGTTCCGTTGGCCACCACTGAATAAAATAATTTGTATTGAGTCTGGGTACTCTGCAAAATACTCTGAATCTGGTTTGCTTGCGTCTGACCCGTACCGGGAAATGTGTCTTCAAGCCACGCGATAAACGCGGATGGCAATGCCGATGCGGCCAGCGAAGTAACATTACCCGAAAGCCCGCTCCCGCCTTTTGTAAAATCGGTCCCGGTAACGTTTGCAATCAGTCCTTCATTATACAATTCATTAAAAATGGCGCTGGCATTGGCTGCCATTGTTTGGCCTGTTGTCGAGTTTAATGTTGTTACCGGTACTATACTATCAAACTGGCTTTCCGTAACATTCCCGCCCGCCCATTCCCTTGCATTGCGAAGGCATTGATTTTGCAGGCACTGCTGCTGGGTAAGAGGATGGGTGTCATACGGACCACCCGCAGAACACGCAGGCCGTTGAATTGTCCTGTTCTGAACATAGGACGCGGTGGTAAGAGGAAAATGCTGGCCGTTGATATAAACGTCCATAATCGGCAAGTTCGAACCCACCTCACCGGCATTCAAAGGATAAAGCAACTCATACGAAAAGGTCCCTGATCCCTGGGCAATATAAGGATTGCGCTCCAAATCCCCGTACTTATTAAAATCCGGGGCAAGCCGGTCTTCTACAAAAAGAATGGTAGCGCTATTGCGGGACATACTTGCGGCCTTGGAGCCATTCCAGGAAGCCAGCATGGCCATGCGCATGGCTTTAAAATTTTGATTTTGCGCGTAACCATTGCCCACGGCGGAACGCACAATCGTCCCTAAAATAAAAATCAGGATAGCTCCGAAGACGGCAAGCTCGATAGCAGCCTGCCCCGCGGCATTCCACGCGGCGGCCTGTGCTTTTTTATTTGTCGGGGGCGGGAATGACAGTGGGTTCATATTAATTCCCTATCTGCGTAGACCCTGTCTTCGTTTCCAAAGAATTGGACGTGTCAACCCGTTTTGTCCATTGGCCCTGTTCTAGTTGGCCGCTGCTGCTATCAGATCCGTTTACGACAGTCACGATGGATTGTGAATTAACCTGCGTCGCGTACATGATACTGGAATTAACGTACTGAGGGTCATATTGGTCGCCAAAATTATCCGTCGCTGATTTCCATCGGCCCTGAATGCCTCTCTTGATATAATCCTTCATGGCAATCACAACGCCCAGGATAATAATCATGATTACCGTGTATTCTAAAATTGTTTGTCCTTTGCGTTTATGCATATTAATTAGTCTGCGTAAATCCCCCGTTAGTGATGGTATTTGTCATCGTATAAGAGGACTCATTGAAACCCGTATCCGTCACATAAACCGCGTTGCCGGATACCGGTATATACCCTGCTTCTGTGATCTGCTTATTCTTGGATTCTTGTGTCACGCCGTTAGAGGCTTCCATATACCCTTGCTGGGTGTCTTTGAAATCCTGATCTGCGTTCTGCTGATTGCCCACTTGATCTGCCGTGACCTTCACCAGACTTTGCACGCCGCGCTTGATGCCTGTCCCCATATAGAAAAGCACCACCGTAACAATACCGACGATGATGGTGTATTCCAAAATAGACTGGCCGCGGCGCGCGAGCATCTTAACACCCGCCATTAGCACATTTCGGAGGCAATTGGCTGCTGGTCGAAATGATTTTAGTCGCTTCATTTAAAGACCTGGTGTATACGGCCCCCATGACCTGCGCGTTGCCCGTTGTTGCCCCGGTATTTTCTGCTTCATTATGCTGGACATCCGAAAGCATTTGCGCGTAATATGGCTCGTACTCATAAGGAATTTGATTACCTGCAGCTCCGGCGGCCTTCAAGCAATTAGCGTCACATGCCCCGCTATTGATCACCGAATTAATCATAAAATTCCTTGTGTCATGGATGCGCGCCTCAAAACCACGCTGTATAAACGTAGTCATGGCCGCCGCCGCCGCGATCACCACAAAAAAAATCATCACATACTCTGACAGGACCGCCTGCCCTTTATTATTCATGACTACCCTACCCTCGAGTGTCAAAAGGCCCAATTGCTTCGAATTCGTAACGTTGTGTCATTGCGAGGAGTGCTTTTTACGACGAAGCAATCTTTTTAAAGAGATTGCCACGTCGCTGAAAAACGCTCCTCATTTACAATGTACTACCGCCAAACAAAGCAATAGGGCCTTTTGACACAATCTTTTAAGGCGCCGCTTTGTCTTGCAAGCGGGAGGCTACGTTTAGCATGTCCTGTGTCGTCGAATTAAACACGCTATTCAGGCGCTGCTGAAAGAGGCTGTTATTACCTGTCGTAAACAAAATAATAACAGCGAGGACCGCCGTGACGAGCAAAATATATTCCACCGTGCTTTGACCTTTGTGCGCGCGCATGCATTTATCCTTTACTGGCCGGTGGTATTCGATCCCCAGTACTCCTGCTGAGAATTGACGATAACGGATTTATCCGTGATGTTGGTAATTTCACCACCTAGTATATTGGATGTAGTCACCCCCGCGTTAAACGTCTCCTCAGTGTTGCTGCTCCTGATGGTTGTCTTAATTGCATTCGTATTGCCAACGGAATACTGATCGCCGATATCATCCGCGGCGGTTTTCAAACGTCCCTGCACCCCGCGTTTGATGTAGGTCTGGACCGTCAGCAAAGCGCCGATAATGATAACTACCAACACCGCGTATTCCAGAGTACTTTGTCCTCGTTTTTGATTAAGATATTGCAACATAGGATTTCTCCTTAGAATATTTCGTTAAAATCATACATTAATTCTTCTGGTTTACGTCACTAGCGTTATAGGTGGTGGTCTGATAACCGCTTCTTACGCGATTAGTCGTGGAATCTGCTCCTACCAACCCTACCCCCAAGCGTTTATTGTCAACGCTGTTGGTGCCCACTTTATAATCACTATTCAAATAATACGGCTCATACTGCGTTGATGTCCCAATGTTAGAGGTTTGAGTCTCCATATACTGTGATGCATCATGGATACGGGCTTGCATCGCGCGTTGGGCGTAGGTCTGCATAGCAATGACCCCAGCGACCACCAAGGCGATCAAAAGCGCGTATTCCGCGGTATTTTGAGCTTTTCTATTTTTAAGGAAGTTTCTTAACATCTGCTCCTCCTATTTGAATTCATAAAAATTATATTTTAAACTATACACCCTTATGGCACAATATTAACCGTATAAGGAGCCGTAGCATTACTTGGTCCGGATCCCGGCTCCGAGACAGCTAATCTATCAGACATGCTGCCTATGGTTCCAACTGCTGAATTTATGGTGTTAGTGAGCTGGCCCTGGAATCCAGACTTATTGGAAGTTACCATGGCGATTATAACTGCCACCACTGCGGTCATAAGCAAGACATACTCCACCGTGCTTTGACCTCTTTTATTCTTTATATGCTTCATAATTTTCTCCAGAACCCCTTAACCCCCGAACGACTTTGAATGAACAGGGAATATTTTAATTTAAAGAATCCTCAGTAATCATCTTCTGCTGTGATTGAACGGCACGGAACACGTAGGTGCTCAAAGCAGCCGCTGCTGCTGAGATTAAGGCAACGACGATCGCGTATTCAATGAGATTTTGCGCTGTTTTTTTTCTTAATTTTTGGATCATCGCCCTTCACCTTACATGCCAGAAGATTAATTAGACCCTCTTCCCTGAGTAGGGTTTTCCATTTATGTCAAAGCCCCCTAAGGGCTGTTAATACGATCTATCGCTTGCCTGCCGGCAGGCAGGACGTTCAATAAAAGTATGTCATATATAATAAAGGCTGTCAACCCAGCCAGGCAAAAATTCCTTGTGTCATTGCGAACGACCGAAGGGAGTGAAGCAATCTCTATCCCTTATCCCTTGATTTTAACCCTTACCAATCTATCCTGCTCATCACGCAAATACATCCCATTTAACTTGTCCGCCGCTTGCTGAAGCATGGCTTTATTTTGATAACTATCATTAATTAATAATGTTACAACATTTTCGTCTTTATTTGTGGTGGCAAATCCTTTCAGATTCAACATATTATCTATAACTTCATTATTATTAATATGTTGTGAAAAGAATATTGCTTTTGACCTTTCCATAAAATTTTTTTCATAATTCTCCACAAATACTCTATTCTGTAACAAAATATTCCTTTTTAACTCCATTATATCGTTTAATTTTAATAAAATATGGTCTTTATCATCCACTATTGAAATATAATCGATTTTAAAACCTGCTTGAGCATCTATACATGCTTTAAAAAGCCCTTCATCTGAAACTTTATGTACAATGAAAGGTTTTACATTATTAACCAGACCGTCTACCAGCTCCCGGATACAACGCTCAAGGGGCAGCGGCAAATCAATAAAAAAACTTTTGTTATTTTCTAAAACTACCTTAATGCCCTTGCTGTAGGTCAGATAATACCCCCAATCCGCTTCTTTAATATTCTCCTCGGAGAAAATACCTAAATCCCAAAGCGCCGCCTTGAGAAAGATCCTCCCGGCGCCTTCATACTCGGGTGAAGTTTCTGTGTCATTCTTCTGGAGAAGAACTTCTCCTGTGTCATTGCGAGGAGCGCTTTTCAGCGACGAAGCAATCTCAACTGGATATGTTGTTTTTTCAGGGATTGCTTCGCCCTTCGGGCTCGCAATGACACTGGGAAGAGCCTCCTGTGTCATTCCCGAATGCTTTTGTCGGGAATCCAGGGTTTGCGCAATCTCTGGCCCCCCGACTAAAACATTCGGGGGTGACAAATATTTCACGTTAACTTGGGAAAGACTACCCTGAATTTGCTTCTTTTTTTCTTGAGGGATTTCGAACTTGGATCCGGGTTTGCGCCCCCGAGGCGTTGTGATGCCGGATTCCTTAAGCACATCATGAACCGATGATTTAGAAAGATGCAGGCCAAATTTTTGATACGTGAATTCGGCCAATTGGCGGCAGGAAGCAAGTGGATTACTTTGCCTTTGGCTGATAATAAAACGGACAACTTCTTCCCTTAATTTATATGTGACACCCATAGTGTAATGATAGTATACAAAAAGAATGTCCAGACTGGACATTTTTATTATAACATTGGGTTATTATGCGTCAAACAGACGTTGGGATAATTTTTGGAGCCAAAATGCGTGTTTTTGCTCCTAACTTATCCAGGAATCAGTGAGTAGCAATTAGCATTTTGGCGGAAAAAATTCATCCCAATGGCTGTTGTGCGCTAAATTTAATCTGATCCCCTATTTGTGTCTTGGATGTGGCAATACTTCCCGGGGGTAATTCGATGGCATACGAGGCTTTAAAAAATATCGGGGACAGACAAAAAGGTTTAAGCCTCTCGCAAAGACCGATCACTTTATTCTGGCTGTCACAAAAAATCACATCAATGGGAAATTTCATAAAAAACATGTGGATGGATTGGCAATGCGTTATGATCAAGGCCTCGCCTGGGGGCAAGTCCCTGACCCCCAGCAATCCTTTCATCCTAGCCCAAGGATTTTGGGCAATTTCAATACGGGAAGCGATAACGGTATTACGGGTGAGATTGGAAATCATTTTTCAAAAATGGTTTTGCTAAGAGGTATGCCCCGATTGGAAAAATCGTCAAAACACTTAGGGATATACCCGGTGGCCACGTATTCTCCCATGATCTGACCTTGAGCATTCACGCCCTTTTGGACAAACATAAACACGTCCTTGATCTCCGGCAAGCCATCAACCATTTTGCCCGTTAGCTCGGAGATTGCGGTGATCTTACGCGACCCGTCGGAAAAACGGTTGATTTGCACAATAACATGAATCGCTGAAGCAGCCATTTCATAAATGGCGCGCAGCGGCAGCTCAATCCCCGAAAGCAAAACCATCGACGACATACGTGAAAGGGTGTCCCGTGTCGTGTTGGCATGCAAGGTGGTCAACGAGCCGTCATGACCGGTATTCATCGCCTGCAACATGTCCAAAACTTCCGGTCCGCGGCACTCGCCGATGATTATCCTGTCCGGGCGCATGCGCAAGGTATTGATAAAAAGATCCCTGATCGTCACCTTGCCGCGGCCTTCAATGTTAGGCGGACGGCTTTCCAGCCTGGCCCAATGTGTTTTAAGCAAACGCAATTCCGCGGCGTCTTCAATGGTAATGATGCGCTCATTATCCGGAATAAATTGGGAAATGATATTAAGCAGGGTGGTTTTTCCCGCACCCGTGCCTCCGGAGACAATCATGTTCTTGCGGCCGATGACACAAGCATTTAAAAAATCCGCCATGGGCTGGGATAAGCTTTTAAAACGAGTGAGCAATTCTTCAATGGTATAACGATCCCGAGAAAATTTGCGCACCGTGATCATGGGGCCTTTAAGAGATAATGGCGGTATGATCGCGTTGATGCGCGACCCGTCGGGAAGACGCGCGTCTACCATGGGAGTAGACTCATCCACGCGACGGCCTAAAGGAGCAATGATCCGGTCAATCGTGGCACGGACCTGATCATTGGAAATAAATCTTTTATTAGTCAAAAAAATTTTTCCGTTTTTTTCCACGAAAATTTCATCTTTATTGTTAACCATGATGTCGGTGATGCTGTCATCGGCCAAAAAATCTTCCAGGGGGCCAAGCCCCAAAGCCTCATTGACGATTTCCTTGACCAGGCGGGCCCTCTCCTCATGACTTGAAAGAAATGTTCCCGATGTTTCTGCCAAAAGTTCCGTGACCACCTTTTGGGCGGCTTTGCGCAGATTGGCCGCTTGAGAGGGGTCGGTTAAAACTTCCTGCGACATCTTTTGTAAATTCATGCGCTCAACTAGCAAGTTATGCACTGCCCGTTTTACTTTAATAACCTCATCTTCTTCTTTTTTAAAATCCATCACTCCTTCGACCACACTGGACGTAATGCCGAATTTTTCCCAGAACTCGTCGCTTTTCTTAGAAGTGTTGCTGCTGGTGCGCACCTTGATGACGTCACTGGCTTGCACGTAAATGCTTTCATCATTCAAACTATCGGCGATCTCAAAAAAGCTTTCTGATACTTTTGCTTTGGGGCTGTCGATGACACAGGGTACGCCGCGATTTAAAGCGACCCCCACTGTCTTGCCATCCGAAGGTATCAAAGAAAAAACTTCGCAGGCCAGGGCATCCTTGACTTCCTGCCAGGCAACGCCGCCGCGGCTTTCCGCCCGGTTTAAAATCAAACGCACCATCTTTAAAGGAAAATGCAGGCTCGAAAGAATTTCCATACTGGTTTTTACCTGATAAACCGCCAGAATGTCGGGAGTGCTCACCAATAAAATCAGGTTGGAGGAATCCAGGATACTGATGAAAATCTCGCTAAAGGTACTGCCTCCGTCGACGATGATGTACTCATACTGGCTGGATGCTTTTTTAAAAAACAAACGTAGATTATCTGAGGTGATGTGCCCGATTTGCCGCGGGGATTTAATGCCCGGTAAAAAATGCAGCCCGCTGCTGTGCGTGACAATATGTTTTTTAATCCCGTCGGTCGGATTTTCCATGTCCGCCAAAATATCGACTAAGCAATGCGTTGATGGCAAATTAAGCATGCGCGCCATATCCTGGCTGGCCTGCAAATTTAAATCCACAATCAGCACCCGTTTGCCCTTCAAGGCCAATGCGCAGGCAATATTAACCCCAATAAAGGTCTTGCCCACCCCGCCTTTATTGCTGAATACTGTAATGACTTTAGCTAGCATATTTTTTTATCTAATTAAGGGCGAGATAACCGTTAGTACGAAGCAATAACTTCCCCCGCGGGTGCTTGGGCGCCCCCTGAAATGAGCTTATTATAAACGATGGGGATCGTAAAAATCATATCTTCCCGATCCATTCCCGTCGTAAAAGCGTCAAAAGGAGCGGCTGTTTTAGCGGCTTGCATGGCGTCTTGATCTAAAATATTGTTCCCTGAAGATTCCATCACTTCTGCTGAATCCAATGAGCCGTCTTTAAGTATGCGCAACTTCAATTTAACAGTGCCTGCCAAAGCAATACCCCCTCCCCCTACGGCTGCGTTAGGGTAAGAAATAGCTCTGGAAATTTTCTCTTGAACCATGCGCGCGTAGGCCGTCATCACCGGAAGAACTGCTGAGGAATTCTGAGTGGTCGTCTTGGCAAGAGCATGGGGCGGCCATGACGACGGCAGAGGCTCGTGTTCATACTTCGAATCGATTTCTTTATACGACTGACGCTCCCCGGGTGTCGGCATCACCAATTGATTATTCGCAAATTTCTTATCGGTCATCACCGTCGGTGTTAAAATGATCACCATTTCTGTGTTGCCATACGGAGAGGGTGTTTTACGGTTTCTAAATAAAGCCCCCACAATAGGTATTTTAGACAAAAACGGGACCGCGGTTAATTGTTCGCTATCGGTATATTTAATCAATCCCGCCAGGGCAATGGTTTGCTTGTTATCCATAAGCAAATCTGTCTGGGCTGTACGCGTAATAAAAGCAGTCCCACCGGTTGGTGTTGAATTCGCCGCGTCAATGTCCCGAATATCCACATTAAGCAATACATCAATCTTGTCTTTGTGAATAGTTGGCGTAACCGTCATATTAACGCCGTATTGTGTGTAGGTCGTGTTTTGAGTCAGGGTGCTGCCGGTGGTATTGGTGGTTGTGGTTAAAATGGGAATTTCACCCCCCACCAGAAAACTGGCTTGCTTGCCGCTGACAACCACCAAACGGGGCTTGGAAATAAGCCTGGCCTTGCCTTCCTGGATCAACGCATTCACCGTGACCTCTAATGGAGACGTGCGGTAAACTTTCCCTATCTTAAAATAATCACCGATCCTGCCGTGAGAAGAAGGGATTGTTTCATTATAGTTAAGGTTTACCTGACCACTGTTCGTGGTGGAACCCGTCGACGTTGTCCCCCAGAGGATTCCTAAATTTTTCACCAAGCTTGTGCTGATTTCCACCACCTGCATGTCCACTTGAATTAAAGCCTGGCTCTTTTCTTCTTTGACCAAATTTAACACATTCTCGCTTTCCGATTGCAAAACAAAATCCATCCGGCCTTTATCTTCTTTGGGCGCCTCCCCTGAAATCACCACCTTGCCTATGTCAAAATTTTCTTCTAAAGAAAGGCCTGTAATATTCGCTTCCTCCAACACTTTTTGTACACGGGCCTTCACAGCGCTTAAATTTTCATTGACCACGCGCACTTTAACATTGCGCTTGCCGTCAGCGTCCCATAGAAACAAAACGGTCTCTCCGGCTTTTTTGGCCAAAAGCGAAACTTTACCGCTTTGGGCATCTGAAATATCCGCTATCTCGGGATTGGTCACTGAAACACGGGTCAAATTGTTGACCGGCACCGTTTCGATGTCCCCGGTAATCATGTCAATAACATCGCTCACCTGTGATGTATTTTCATCGGCGGATAAGCGCGGCAGTAAAAGCCCCGACAAAACAAAACTGAACGCTAGTGTCAAAAGGCCCAATTGCTTGGTCATCGTAAAGTTTTTGTCAAAAGGCCCAATTGCTTCGTTCGTCGTAGAGTTTTTGTCATTGCGAGCGGTTGCTTTCATTAAAGTTCCTTACCGCCTCTGAAAATTTGAATGCTTGGTTTATTCTCCATGGGCTTATTATCGGCATTCCCCCCGTCTGGATTTTGAATGTCAAGCCCCTGATTTTTCAAGACATAGTCCGCCAAGGTTTTCCACGTGGATGCTTTGACCATTTGATGCGCGCTATCGTCAGGGGAACGCAAAGCCAATTCTAAGCTTCCATTTTTATTAGCAAAGGCCAAAAGCCCTGCTTCTTGCGGGTCAACCGCAACGGTGATTTTTAAAGTGTTGGCCGCCTGCTGATCATCATAAGCGCCGGGGTCATCTTCATTGGTATTAATGGCTAAAACCTGCAAGCCCTGAAAAATCATGGCGGTCACGGTCTTCTTATCAGGATCCTGGGCAGGAACATTAAGCTGCGCGATCACATCCACAAAATCTCCGGCATTAAGCAGTCCGCCCACGGCTGCCAATGAATCGATCATCACCGTCACCGCGCGTTTACCCGCCGGTGTTTTTAACGCCAGTGAAGGCTTGCGGACTTTTTGTACTTGAGCAGTTTGCTGTATCTGGGCATGTTGCTGCTGGCCCTCCTGCAAGGCAGCCATTTGCTTTTGCATGGCCGCTGCCTGTTCACTTTTGACGCGTTCTAATTCCTGCGCCAAGGCAGCCATTTGCTGGTCGCTGCGTTGCTGGATCTGAGATACCATCCCCTTTTGCTTGACATCGTACTGTTCTGCCAGGGACGCGGTTTGCCCTTCAATACTGCTTTTGACATAATTACTGGTCAAAACCACCGCGGCAATTCCAGCAATCACAGCGCCACCGATAATCAAAACTTGTTTTTTGTTTTCAAAGGGCATCTTCACTCCTATTTTCTTACTCAATGTCATTCCCGCGAAAGCGGGAATCCATTTCATCCATGTCCTGGATCCCCGACAAAAACATTCGGGGATGACAAATCTCTATAATTTACCTACAACCTGCTCAATGAGTTCTTTATTGTACTCGGGTTTATTTTTTTCAGCTAAATCTCTCAGGTGATTTAAAATGACGGCTTGCTGTTTTTGCAGCGTCAGTTCGTAGATTAAATCTTTTTTAACGTCAAGAAACGGCTTGATCACGCCGTCTGTTTTAGAATCGAGTTTAACAATATAATACCCTTCGGGTCCCTTAAATACGCCGCTGATGCCGCCTTCGTCCAGATTGGCAATGGCTGTTTGCATAGCGTCAAAGGGCGCTTTGCCGGTGATGAATGGTTTTAGTTTTCCACCTTCCGCGGCGTTTGTAGCCTTGGATTGAGCCTGGGCGATCTGGGCAAAATCACCGCCCTGTAAAACTTGCACTAAGATGCTTTTGGCGGCGGCTTCATCACCTACGACGATTTGACGGACATTCCATTTAATAGGATCAGTAAACCTCCCCCTATTCGCCTCATAATAAACGCGGGCATCGTCTTCGGTTGCCGCGACTTGCTTGGTCAGGCGGCTGGCTACTTCCTGAACTAACAGTATTTTGCGAAAATCCTCGATAGCGGCTTTGATTTCCTTAGTATTGCCAATACCGGAATCTTCCGCGTCTTTAACTAAAAGCTGCTGACGGACAAGTGTATCTAAAACGGTATTTTTGCTATTGGTATCATTTTCTTTAAAATCAGGAATTTGCTGTTTTAACAGACTAAGGCGATTATTAAAATCATCGGCTGTCAATGTCCAACTGCCGATCCGCACTAAAACATTACTGGGCAGGGGACCGGGCGCCTCTTGGGAGCTTTGAGAAACCGGCGCCGCAGATACTGTTGCTCCAGGTTGTTTTTGCTTCTTAGGGCCCATGCCCAATAAATCACAGCCGGTCAAAAAAACAAGCCCCAGCGTTAAACACAGAATCCCGTACGTCGTAGATCCGGATTTTTTCATAAACACTCCCTTAAAAAATGAAATCTTTTAAGTATCCCCGCTCTTTTTCAAAAAAGCAAGCCAGCGGCCTAAAATTCGACGAATAATAATGAATGCCCGGCGAACAACTGTGAGTGTCGGGCATGACGACCATATAAAATCATATATTAAGATTTTATTAGGGTCAATAAAAAATCAAATTAAATGACACCTCGGGCAATTTCTGGTTATCCTTACCCAAGGTGTCATCCCCGAATGTTTTAATCGGGGATCCATTTTCTGGATTCCCGCTGGAGTTTACCCCCGAATGTATTTGTCGGGGGCGGGAATGACAATGAATGCAATTCTTCAAATTAACTGAGACACGGCCTCTTTTTCCACTAACAACTCATCCAACGTGGCTTTGATTTTATGTTGGGCAAATTCATTGTGTTTCAGGCCTGTAACAATGGCGCACTCACTGCCATTGGAGCGCAAAGGAAAGCCGAACATAATCCCAGGCTCAACCCCATAGCTGCCATCTGAAGAAACTGCCGCTGAAAAAAACTCACCTGCAGGTGTCGGGGTTATGATATTCTGCACCGTATCAATCACTGCGTTAGCTGCCGATGCCGCGGAAGAAAGGCCGCGGGCCTTAATAATGGCAGCGCCTCGTTTTTGCACCGTTTCAATAAATGCGCCTTTAAGCCACCCCTCATCGGTGATCCGTTCTGTAACCGGGCGTCCACTGATGGTCGCGTTATAAAAATCCGGATACTGGGTGGCTGAATGATTCCCCCAGATCGCTACATTTTTAACCTGATTGACCGCCACTGCGGCTTTTTGCGCTAACTGTGCCAGCGCCCGATTTTCGTCGAGCATGGTCATGGCAAAAAAATTCTTGGCCGATATATTTTTACAAATACTCTTGGCAATAAAAGCATTGGTGTTGCAGGGGTTTCCAACGACCAGGACCTTGCAGCTTGGTTTGGCATGGGTTGATAACGCCTGGCCTTGGTCCCTAAAAACGCTGCCGTTGATCTTCAAGAGATCGCCGCGCTCCATCCCTTCTTTGCGCGGCACGCTGCCGACGAGCAAAGCCCAGTCGATATCTTTAAAAGCCGCGTTCGGATCCGTAGATATGGATACGCCACGCAATAACGGAAAGGCGCAGTCATCCAGTTCCATGAGCACGCCTGCCAAGGCAGGCAAGGCTTTTTCTAACTCTAATAAACTTAAATCGATTTCCGTGTCACTTCCAAACATTTCTCCGGCGGCAATGCGGAACAATAAAGCATACCCGATTTGACCTGCCGCACCCGTCACCGCGACTTTTACACGTTTTGCCACGATAAATTCCCCCCGCAATGACACAACTCTATAATCCTATTTTACAATCCCCGGCAAAATTTGTCTTGCCTTCCGTACCTCTTTGATCTTGATATCCCCAAAAATAATTTCTTGCCCCGTGGCGCTCCCGCGGGCGATGACCTCGCCCCACGGAGAGATGATCATGCTGTGGCCATAGGCTTGCATGCCGCGAGCGTCAATACCGACTTGATTAGGCGCCAAAACATAAGACAAATTTTCAATCGCCCGGGCGCGAAGAAGTGTCTCCCAATGGGCCTCTCCTGTTTTCTTCGTAAAACACGACGGTACCGTCAAAATTTCGACGCCCCTGCGCGCGTAATTTCGATAAAGCTCGGGGAAACGCAAATCATAGCAAATAGAAAGCCCCATCCTGAATTCCCTTATTTTGACCGTCGTGGGCCGCCGGCCCGCCCGGAAACAATCCGCTTCCATGACTATTTTATCACCGATACGGGCATCGAATAAATGAATTTTACGGTATTTAGCGGCGATTGCCCCACGGGGATCAATGAAGACCGAGGTGTTATAGGCAAGGGTTGGGGAGGCCTTCTCTAAAATAGATCCCAATAAAAATGAAACGTTGTATTTCTTAGCTAACGGGATAAAGGCGTCCGTTGAAGGGCCTGGTATTTTTTCCGTCGCCTTTGCAAACAATTCTTTGTTTCTTGTGTCGCCGCGAAAATTAAAGACTTCCGGCAAAAGTATAAATTTGACGCCCTTTTCAAGCGCCTCTTGGGACAAGGTTAACGCCTTCGAAAGGTTCGCCGCTTTATCCACGCCCGCGCAAAACTGTAAAAGAGCTATTTTCATATTTGAAAGCGACCCCAACGGGATTTGAACCCGTGCTGCAAGCTTGAAAAGCTTGTGTCCTGACCAGGCTAGACGATGGGGTCTAAAATAAAATCATTCCTCTTCATGGATAACCACATGAGCGATGGAAGAAAGTTTATCGCCGGCTTCCATGGAAATCAGGCGCACGCCCACGGCGCTGCGGCCGGTCTCACGGATCTCAGAGGGAGAAGAACGCACCACCATGCCCTTTTTAGTCACGGCCATGATCTCATCACCGTCGGAAACTGTCATGACTCCCACCACCGCTCCGTTTTTATCGGTGACCTTCACGTTGATAATGCCCTTGCCCCCGCGTGATTGGGTGCGGTAGTCCGCAAAGTCCGATCGCTTGGCATACCCTAATTCACAGACGGACAATAGTTTGGCCCCGGTCTTATCCACATCCGGGGCAAACACCAGCATGCCGACGACAAAATCTCCTTTTTTTAAATTGATGCCTCGCACGCCCTTGGCGGAACGCCCCGTGTCGCGCAATTGTTTCTCCGGGAATCTGAGCGAAATGCCCTGGCGCGTGGCTAAAAGAACGTCTTCCTTGCCATTGCTTAACCCAACGCCGATCAACTCATCATCCTTTTCTAATCCGATCCCGACGATGCCGCCTTTGCGCGGATTATTATACGCAGAGACCTTGGTCTTCTTGACCAGTCCTAATTTGGTGGCAAATACTAAAAACTGATCTTCCCTGAATTCTTTGACCGCCACAATGGCGCTGATTTTCTCCTCGGGCTTGAAAGATAATAAATTCACAATGGCCTTTCCCTTGGCCGTGCGTGAGGCGGCTGGAATTTCGTATACCTTAAGCCAGCGCACTGCGCCTAAATTGGAGAAGATCAACAAAAAATCCTTCGAGGATGCCACAAACATACGCTCCACAAAATCTTCGTCCGAGGTGGTCATGGCCGTGACACCCTTACCGCCGCGTTTTTGCGAACGGTACCCGTCCACTGACAAACGCTTGACATAGCCCTTATTGCTGATAGTAATGGCCATGTCCTCGTCGGCGATCATATCCTCAATTTCGATATCTTCAGCCCGTCCGGCAATTTCCGTGCGGCGCTCATCCGCGTACTTCTTTTTTAATTCAGCTAACTCCTCTTTGATAATAGCATCCACCCGCTTCTCCGAGGCTAATATCTCACGATAATTATCAATATCTTTTAAAAGCTGCTGGTATTCAGCTTCAATCTTATCACGCTCAAGAGCGGCCAGGCGCTGTAATTGCATCTCCAAAATAGCCTGTGCCTGCGCCTCCGAAAGATCAAACTTCTTGATCAAGGCTTCTTTGGCGTCGGCTGTCGTCGAGGACGCGCGGATCGTTTTGATGATCTCATCTAAATGCTTGAAGGCGATTTTGAGGCCCTCTAAAATATGGGCCCGTCGGACGGCTTTGTCCAAATCGAATTGTGTCCTACGGCGGATAACAACACGGCGATGGGCGATGTAATGACCCATCAGTTGTTTTAAATTCAAAACTTTCGGTGATTTATTGACCAGGGCCAGATTGATGATCCCGAAGGTGACTTCCATCTGTGTATGCTTATAAAGATAGTTGAGCACGATATTGGCATCAACGTCACGGCGAAGCTCAATGACCACCCGGATGCCTTCTTTGTCGCTTTCATCGCGGATGTCCGTGATCCCGTCGACTTGTTTATTCTGGACCAGATCCGCCATGCTTAAAATCAGATTGGCTTTGTTGACCTGGTAGGGAAGCTCGGTGATGATGATGGCTTCTTTATTGCTCTTTTGCTGTTCAATGCTGGCACGGGCCCGTATCGTCACCTTGCCGCGGCCGGTGTTATAAGCATCCACAAACCCTTCCCTGCCGCAAATGATCCCGGCGGTGGGGAAATCCGGGCCTTTGACAAATTTCATCAACTCTTTGATGGCGGCCTCAGGATTGTCAAGTAAATGCACAATGCCGTCGATAACCTCGCCCAAATTATGGGGGGCCATGTTGGTGGCCATCCCCACGGCAATGCCTGCGGAGCCATTGACCAAAAGATTCGGGATCATCCCCGGCAGGATATCCGGCTCCTGGAGCGACCCGTCGAAATTGGGACTAAAATCAACGGTTTGTTTTTCAATATCATTTAACATCTCTTCGGCAACCGAGGCCATGCGCGCCTCGGTATACCGCATCGCCGCGGCCGCATCCCCATCGATGGAACCAAAGTTACCCTGCCCGTCGATAAGAGGATACCGCAGGGAAAACTCCTGGACCATGCGCACCATGGTGTCGTACACCGCGGAGTCCCCGTGCGGATGGTATTTACCCAACACTTCCCCGACGATACGGGCGCTTTTCTTATAAGGCTTATTATGCTCAAGATTAAGGTCCTTCATGGCGTAAAGGATGCGCCGGTGCACGGGCTTAAGCCCGTCGCGCACGTCCGGCAAAGCGCGGCCGACGATAACGGACATGGAATAGGAAAGGTAGGAATTCTTCATTTCCTCTTCGATATAAACCGGGATAATCCGTTCTTTTTTGTTCAAATCACGTGACATGAATCTACCTTTCTTTTCGCTCGCTTATACTATCGCATAATAGCGCATAGAGCTGAGCAGGACAATATATCGGTGTCAGCCGTCCATGCGTATACGGCTAAATATCCAAATTCTTCACCTCATGCGCGTAGCTCTCGATGAATTTACGGCGAGGCTCGACTTCATCGCCCATGAGCATGGCAAAAGTTTTGTCTACTTCCACAGCGTCTTCAAGAGCAACTTTGAGTATCGTTCGCCGCTCTGGATCCATGGTGGTGTCCCAAAGCTGCTGGGGATTCATTTCCCCCAACCCTTTATAGCGCTGCGTATGCATGCCTTTTTTGGCGGATTCGCGCACATAATAAAGGATGTCCACGACTGACATCAATTCCGTTTTAGTTTTATCATCCTCAATGACAAACAACGGTTTTAAATCAATCTTGGGCTTGCTCTTTTCTTTTTTGTCTTTGGCCAGGAGCACTTGTTCCTCAATACTGCGCTTATAGTCCTGCAAAAATATGTCCAGACGATCGAGCCTTTCCTGTAGGGACTCAATCTCTTCAGATTCAAATATTTCGATATACTGTGTTTCCGTATCGTCCCGGGTTATCTCGGCTAATTCTTTATCATCAAAAACATACTCTTCTTGGGCGCCCACTTTAACCACGTAGCGGGGCATTTTCTTTCTTTTAACGTCATATTTCTCGACGTAGGCACCAAAATCCACTCCCCGGCGCTTGAGACGCTCAACAAGTAGCTCCAATTCAACCAGGGCCTCAAGGATCTCTTTGACCTGTGCCGGGGTATAGGTCTTTTTACTCTCAAGCTTGGTTAACTTGATGCCGTCCGTGCCTAAATCCAAAATCAGATCATTCATTTCCTTCTCGGTTTGAATATACTCTTCCCTTTTCCCCCGGGTCACCTTATATAAAGGAGGTTGAGCGATATAAACAAATCCACCTTCAACGAGCTGAGGCATTTGCCTATAAAGGAGAGTCAAAATCAAGGTACGAATATGCGAACCATCGACATCCGCGTCGCACATTAAAATGATTTTATGATAGCGTAATTTTTCAATGTTAAAATCCTCGCTGATGCCGGTACCCAGTGCCGTGATCATGGTGCGGATTTCTTCATTGCTTAAAATTTTATCTAAGCGTGATTTTTCAACGTTTAAAATCTTGCCTTTCAAGGGCAAAATAGCCTGGAAGGAACGGTCCCGTCCCTGCTTGGCAGAACCGCCGGCCGAATCCCCTTCCACCAGATACAACTCGCACATGGCAGGGTCCTTCTCGGAGCAATCCGCCAGCTTGCCGGGAAGGCCGCCGGAATCCAAGGCCCCTTTGCGCCGGGTGAGCTCGCGCGCCTTACGCGCCGCCTCGCGCGCGCGGGCCGCCATAATGACCTTATCAATGATCTTGTTAGCCACCGATGGGTTTTCTTCAAAAAAACGGGTCAGCGCCTCTAAAGTCATGGATGCGACCAGGCCATCGACCTCGGAATTCCCCAATTTTGTTTTCGTCTGCCCTTCAAACTGAGGCAGGGGGATCTTAATCGATATCACCGCGATAAGCCCTTCGCGGGTATCGTCGCCCGAGATGCCCACCCCATCTTTGTCTTTGAGCAAATTCTTGGCCTTGGCATAATTATTAATGGCCCGCGTCAACGCCGAGCGAAACCCCGAAAGATGGGTGCCGCCCTCGATGGTATTGATGCTGTTGGCATAAGAAAAAACCGTTTCATTGTAGGTGTCGTTATATTGAAGGGCGACCTCCACATTGATATCGTCTTTTTCTTTTTCAAAATAAAAAACCTTGTTGTGCAAAGGTGTTTTATTTTCTGAAAGATGTTCAACGAAAGAGACGATGCCTCCTTTAAATAAAAACAGGGACTCTTTGGGTTTCTCACCGCGATTGTCGATGAGTTTTATAGATGTGCCCTTGTTTAAGAACGCCAATTCGCGCAGGCGTTTGGCTATAATGTCATACGAAAAATTCCGCGTTCCTTTAAAAATCGTTTTATCCGGCTTGAAGGTGACCTTGGTACCCGTAGATTTTGTTTTCCCGATGGTAGTGAGCTTTGAGACGGTATTGCCCTGCTCATAGCGCTGATGATAGATATTGCCCTCACGCTTGACTTCAACTTCAAACCATTCTGAAAGCGCGTTAACGCAGCTGATGCCCACCCCGTGCAAGCCGCCGGAGACTTTATAGGTATCTTTATCAAATTTGCCTCCGGAGTGCAAGGTGGTCAAAACCACCTCGACCGCGGGTTTCTTTTCGGTCTTGTGCATGTCCACCGGAATACCACGCCCATTGTCAATCACTGAAATAGACTCGTCATGATTGATGATTGTCTCGATGCTCGTACAATACCCCGCCAAAGCCTCGTCGATGGCATTATCCACCGCTTCATAAACCAGATGATGAAGCCCCCGGCTCGAGGTGTCCCCGATATACATGGCCGGGCGCATGCGTACGGCTTGCAGTCCTTCTAAAACCGTAATGTTGCTGGCATCATAGGTGCCTTTGTGTTTAGTTTGCTTTTCTTCTGTCTTCATAGTTTCCTTACTTGAGGATGTCATTCCCGCGAAAGCCCCACCTATGGACGGGGCCCCGCCAAAGGCGGTGGCGGGAATCCAGACACGCGTGAAGGATGAACTCACATTATTTAGATGCTACTTTAAAACTAATCTTTACAATCGACGGGAATTCTTTCTGAAGTTCCTTTAAAAGGCTTTCCCTGTTTAAATTCAGCCTGACTAAGCGCAACGAAGAGTCCGCGCTGATCGTCACGCATCCGTCCTTAAAATCCGCTACCCTGCTGCCTTGATTTTTGGAGATCTTCACCCAGGCTGCATGGATGTCCTTGAAATGCCCGCCATCCCCCGACGACATCCGTCCTATGACCCCTGAGACGATATCTTTGATCGAATCCATTTTTAAAGTCTCATCGGAAGGGCCAAATACAAATACTCTTTGAGCCGCAGCACGCAGGGTTTGTCCGGCCCTAAAAATTCCATGGGCACATATTCCTCATCGATATTTTTAAGCACATCAATAAAAAATTGCGGATTAAAGCCCGCGATCAATTCCTGCTGTCCGTATTCGACCGCCACCTCTTCGCGGGATTCCCCTACATCCGGGGTGGTTTTAGAGATCACCAATTTGTCCTTGAAGAGCTCAAACTTGATGGCCTGAAAATCCGGGGTGGAAAGTAAATTCGCCCGACGGATGGCCGCCAAAAGGTCCTGGGTCCTGACCTTGGCTTTATTATTGCTTTCTTTAGGGATAACCTGCTTATAATTAGGAAACTCTCCTTCTATAATACGGGTGGCAATCAAAACCCCGTTAATATTAAATAAAACTTGGGTTGCCCCGTTAATAATACTAACCTGTCCCTCTTCTTTTAAATTACGGTTGATTTCATTAATGGCTTTAACGGGGACAATGATATGAAAATCTTTATGAGAAGGATGTATTAATTTCTTTTCAATTTTAGCCAGACGTCGGCCATCGGTTGCCACCATCCGCACATCATCCCCGGTGACTTCCAATAAAAGACCATTTAAAACATACCGGGACTCTTCATAAGAAACCGCGAAATTCGTCAAACGGATCATTTCTTTTAAATCTACCTGTTTAATCAAAACAGCATCTTTATCTTTAAATTCCGGGAACTTTGGGAATTCTTCTTTAGGTAAGCCATTGAGTTTAAAACGGCAATTTAGACCTTCAATATCAATCTGATTGTTCTTGCGGGCCACCATAATCACTTCTCCACTAGGTAATTCACGGACAATATCACTAAAACGCTTGGCAGGGATGGTTATAGCCCCCTGTTCATAGACATGAACAGGTAATTCACAAGATATGCCAATATCCAAATCAGTGGTATTCATTTTTAATAAACCATTGTTTGTTTCTAAAAGTATATTAGACAGTATGGGTAAGGTAGTTTTGGGGGAAACAATATTACTGACTATTGCAATCGCAGCTTGGATTTCCTCTTTATTAGTCTTTATTTTCATATTCACAACCTTTTACTTATACTGCTTAATGGTTAAAGTTCAAAAATAGTAGTAATCGTATTAGTACCTGTGGATAAATTGAATTAGAAACTAATCTTTAATGCTTTTAATGAGTTACAGGTATTAACACCTGTGGATAACCTTGGGACAAGTAGTATTTTTATCCACCTATATTTTTACTCACTGTCATTCCCACCCCCGACAGAAACATTCGAGGGTGACGAATAACTATAAGTGTCCGGTATGAGGACCAAAAAGCCTATTCTAAAAGAATCGAGTTTAAATAATCAATGCTTTTTTTAACTTCCGGGTTGGTTATAAAATCCTTTTCTATTTTTTTATAAGCGTGTAAAACCGTGGTATGATCTTTGCCGCCAAAAGCCGCTCCGATTTCCGGCAAGGAATGTGTCGTTAATTTACGGGTCAGGTACATGGCCACTTGCCGGGGCAAAACCACGTTTTTATTACGCTTTTTAGTTTTCAAATCAGCCAGGGTCACGCGGTAGTAAGCAACCACTTCTTTTTGTACCATATCCACACTGATGGTTTTTATGGTTTCTTTGAGCATGTCTTTAAGGACCTGCTTGGCCACAGCCAAAGAAATCAATTTATCTTCCAGCAGCGCGTAAGCCACCACCCTTATAAGCGCCCCTTCCAACTCACGAATATTGGTTTTAATTTCCTGGGCAATAAATAATACCACATCATCAGGAACTACCACAGATTCTAATTCTAATTTTTTACGCAAAATGGCCACCCTTGTTTCATAATCCGGCGGTTGGATATCAGTAATTAATCCCCAGGCAAAACGCGAGACTAAGCGCTCTTCCAAGTTGGCGATCTCTTTAGGCGGCCTGTCCGAGCAGATGATAATTTGTTTGTGGTGATCATGCAAAGTATTAAAGGTATGAAAAAATTCTTCCTGGGTGGACACTTTTCCGGCGATAAAATGGATATCATCGATCAAGAGAATGTCGACGTGGCGGTACTTTTGACGGAAAGTCTCCGACGAATGGTGACGGATGGAGTTAATTAATTCATTGGTGAACTGTTCGGATGACAGGTAACAAATTTTTAGGGTCGGGTTTTTGCGTTGGGCTTCATGGGTGATGGCTTGCAGCAAATGCGTTTTGCCCAAACCTACGGGCCCGTAAATAAAAAACGGATTGTAAGACTTGGCCGGATTTTCCGCCACGGCCTGGGCCGCGGCAAAAGCAAAACGGTTGCCTGCCCCCACCACAAAATTTTCAAAAAGAAAACGCGGATTTAAATGGATATTTTTATCCGTAGGCGCGAAAGATTTTACAATGAGGTTAAGTTTTTGCTGGGTTTTTTTATTCAGCAACTCAGAATTAACAGCGAATTCAATGTCAATCCCCCGCCCTGCTTCGGTGCGCAGGCAGCGCTCGATGATGGTACGGTAGCGTTCATCAATCCAGTTTTTGAAGTATTCATCCGGGGCCTGGATGGTCAAAACCCCGGGAGTAGTTTCACAGATTTTCAGATGAGAAAACCACGTGTCGTAAGAAATTTCGCCGATGGAGGTTTTGATGGGATTTTGAGCTTTTTGCCAGACGTCATTGAGGGTCAAAAGGCCCAATTGCTTCGAATTCAAAGGTTCTGTCAAAAGGCCCAATTTCTTCGACGGCGTAGGTTCAGTCATTGAGAGATCACAAGTTATTAACAGCTGTGGGAAATTCCTTAATATTCCCTAATATTCCCTATTGCTTTGTTTTGCGATAACACACAGGTATTGCGCGTTTTCGGATGTGGGTCATTATAACAAAGCTTTGTTTGATTGCAACGGTTTTTCTTCGCCTATGTCATCCTGAGCCTCCGCCAAGCGAAGCAATAGGGAATATGGGCAGGTTCCGCGAAGGATCTCTAAATGACGGTGATTATCGGCTTTTTTAGCCTCAAAGAACATATTCCCTATTACTTGCTTTGCGTTAGGTGGATTTGGTTTTTGTTGACTTCATTTGGCCATGTGTTATAATTTCCCAACTATGAAGAAACACCTGAAGACGCCAACCAATATTGTTGGGAAAAAAAGACACGGATTCCGTAAGCGCATGGCGACTTCCGACGGCCAAAAGGTGCTCAGCCGTCGACGCGCCAAAGGCCGCCGTAAACTTATCCCCTAAACAAAAAAACTTGTCATTCCCGCGAAAGCGGGAATCCATAACAGAGTTAATTCTGACAATGATCAAAAAACTTCTGGTTTCAGGCATAAAAGCCTATCAGTGCTTAAGCCGCGCGTTATTTTTTAGAAATTGCCGGTTTTATCCTTCATGTTCGCAATACGCCGTCGAGGCTATTGAACGCTTTGGCATCGCTCGTGGAGTGACAAAAGCAATGGCTCGCATTTTGCGCTGTTCTCCGGTGACCGACGGCGGGTATGACCCGGTAAGGTAAATCCTATGGAACGCAATACCCTTTTAGCCATTGTTTTATCCGCAGCAGTTTTATTCAGCTATCAAGCGATTTTTGTTGCCCCTAAACAGGCGGGACTGTTAAAAAATTCTCAAAGCACTGCAGCACAAAGTGTTAGCGTAATAAACAATCCCCCATCAGCAACAGCTCCTAATAACTCAATAGAAACCACAAATATACTCAATAAGACCATAGATTATAAATTAAAAACCACAGATTCAGATATTTCATATACAAATGTGGGTGGTTCACTCCACAATATAAATTTTATAGGAAACAATCCGTTTCCTATAACAGATGTGCTAAATACAGGTGGCTTGGAAAATTCCCAGTATACAGGTCAAAAATTGGATAACGAAACAGTTTCCTTAGTATATAGGGATAAAAACTGGCAAATAACAAAAACATATGAAATCAAAGATAAAAATTTTATAAAAGTCAGAATGGATATTAAAAATTTATCAGAAACTTCCATTCTGAATAATTTTAGTTTTACAGCATTTGAAATTGATGAATCCAGAATGGACATTAATCAAAATAATAGAGAAAGTACCCTATATGAGTATTCTGTTTACGCAAACAATAAAATATTTCGCAAGGGCAACGCCAGTAAATTCAATGACAAAAACGATCAAAGTGGATTGGTAAGGCTCAACTGGGTTGGTTTCAGGGATCATTATCATGCCTTCATTGTTAAACCTGAATTTGAAACAAAATCCTATGAAATTAAATCGGTTAACGATAAACAGTTAAATTTTTCTATCAAGCCTCAGGATAAAAATTTAGCGCCAGGGGAAAGCGTGACCTATGATTTTAGTATTTATGCCGGCCCCCAAAACCCATGGTTGATGAAGAAATACCAAAAAGGTTTTGAGAAAATCGTCGCCTTTAGTAGCTTCCCCATCATTGAATGGATAGGGCAGGCCATTTATTATACGATACCATTTTTCCATGGTATTTTTAGATCTTGGGGGATAGCCATTATTTTGATCAGCATGATGATTTATGGTATAACCTATCCCTTAACCATGAAAAGCATGATGTCCATGCGCAAAATGCAGGAAGTTCAGCCCAAAATCGCGGCGTTGAGAGAGCGGTATAAAAATGATCCTCAAAAATTGAATGCGGAAATGGTGGAGATTTACCGTCGAGAAAAGATTAATCCCTTTGGCGGCTGCCTGCCATTTTTAATACAGATGCCATTTTTTATGGCCCTCTATCAAATATTGTGGCGTGCTCAATATTTTCAGGGGCAGGGATTCTTGTGGATTAAAGATTTATCCGAACCCGATCGCCTGATAATTTTTCCTTTTTATTTGCCTTTATTTGGCAATGAGTTTAATATATTACCAATCTTGACAGGCGGCATCATGTTTCTACAACAGAAAATATCAAGCAAGAGCATGATCGTAGTGGATGAACAACAGGTCATGCAACAGAAGATGATGATGTATATTTTGCCGGTAATGATGACCTGCATGTTCTATAAATTTGCCAGTTCTTGGGCGATATATTTTTTAGTTTTTTATATTCTTTCAACAGCAACACAATGGAAAATAGCTAAATTAGCAGGAAAGAAATGACACAATACAGAAGATTACAAGGAATAACTGGTGGTTAATAGGTCACAACCCAGCGAGTTTGAAGGCAATACCGTAGACGAAGCTATTAATAAAGCTGTCTTAAAATTAGGTGTTCCTAAAAACAGATTGGACATTAAAATTGTCTGTGAAGAAAAGCGCGGGCTTTTTGGTATGCGAGGAGCCAAATCTGCTAAAATTAAGGCGACGGTTAAAAAAGGCCCAATTGCTTCGATTTCGTAAGCTTGGTAGGACTATTCATAGTTTCACGTGAAACGGACTAAGAGACAATATTCCCTATTGCTTACTTGGCGCGCCGTAATCGGCTCAACAGGGAATGATTGCTACTCTCTGCGGCATGCAGATTATCAAATTTACAATAGTATAAACTCGGTTTAGGGGAGTTATGGCAAAAACTATCGCTGTTTGTAATCAAAAAGGCGGTACAGGCAAGACCACTACAACCATCAATTTGGCATCAGCCCTGGCTATTTTAGACAAGAAAATCCTTATTGTAGACATGGATCCCCAGGGTAATGCAAGCAGTGGGGTAGGGGTTAATAAGAATGAAATCCAAGAATCTTTATATGATGTACTCATTCACCGCATTTCGATCACCCAGGGCCTGATCAAAACAGGCTTTAATAATTTACACATCATTCCCTGCAATATCAATTTGACTGGAGCAGAAATAGAGCTGGTCGGCGTACTCTCTAGGGAAACCAGGCTTAAAAAAGCCCTGGATTCTATCAAAGACAGATACGATTTTATATTTATTGACTCTCCACCATCACTGGGGCTCTTAACTCTCAATGCTTTGGTAGCTGCAGATTCTATTTTAGTTCCTATTCAATGTGAATTTTATGCTTTGGAAGGGGTGTCTCAGCTGTTAAACACCATAGCCTTGGTCAAAGAGGGGCTTAATCCGGAGCTGCATATTGAAGGTGTTTTAATGACCATGGCAGATTTTAGAACTAATTTAACCAACGAAGTTATTAATGAAATCAAGAATTATTTTAAAGAAAAAGTATATAACTCTATTATTCCCAGAAACATACGTCTAAGTGAGGCGCCAAGTTTTGGCAAGCCGATCAATTTTTATGACAGCACTTCGGTAGGATCTTTAAAATACAAAGAATTGGCAGAAGAGTTTTTATTGGCTAATAAAGTTTTAAATAATCAGAACTCCCCTAACCCCTCTTTATAAAAAAGAGGGAAATCCCTAACTTATTCCCCCTCTTTAACATAAAGAGGGGGTTAGGGGGAGTTGTATGCAATAACGATTATGAGGAGATTTCAAAATGGAAAAAAAAGTATTAGGTAAGGGCTTGTCAGCGCTTATATCAAGCAAACCCTCTGAAAGTGCTCTTAAAAAAGAAATTTCCAGTCTGGAAATTAATTCATCTGGAAATGTTGCTTATGTTAAAACAATGTCCATTCTGGAAAATAGGTTTCAACCTAGACAAAATTATGATGAGGCCAAATTAGAAGATTTAAAAGCTTCAATTAAAGAAAAAGGTGTCCTACAGCCTATTTTAGTACGCAAACATGAAAATGGCTATGAAATAGTGGCAGGAGAGAGGCGTTTAAGAGCAGCAAAAGCCGTGGGTTTAGAACAAGTGCCCGTAATTATCAAGAATGTTACTGATCGAGAAGCCCTGGTATTGGCCTTAGTCGAGAATATACAACGCGAAGAATTAAATGCCATTGAAGAAGCGCTTGGGTTTAAACGCCTCATGGAAGAATTCAGTTTCACCCAAGAGGCTGTTGCAGAAGCCATCGGCAAAGACCGTTCTACTGTCACCAATTTATTGCGCCTTTTACGCCTCCCCGAAGAAATTCAAAAACAAGTGGAGATTGGGGAAGTATCGGTGGGGCATGCCCGCGCCTTATTAAGTCTCGAAGGCGCCGCTATTCAGAAAAAAATGGCCAGGATCATTATTGATAAGGGCCTTTCCGTTCGCCAGGTGGAAGATTTGGTGAAAAAAGCCCACCAAGGCCAAAATATTATTAAGGCGGCAGTGCCAAAGCCTAAAAACCGTGATATTGAAATTTTGGAAGAAGAGTTGAGGAAAATTTTAGGGACCAAGGTTTTTATCGATGATAAAAAGGGGCAGGGCCGGCTTGTTATTGAATACTATACCCTGGATGATCTAGACCGTATTTTAGGAGTTTTACGCAAATAAATAATAAATTTGAGAGGGCTTATGATAACAGGTATGACAGGGTTTGGGGCCGGTGGAATCACGTTGGGCAAGGTCAAGGGCATTGTCGAGATCAAAACAGTTAATCACCGCTACTTAGACGTGGCCTTCTATCTTCCGGTAGGGTTCTCGTCGCTGGAAGACAAGATACAGAAAATCATAGCCGGGCAGATTAAACGCGGCAGGGTCACGGTATCTGTTAAAATCACCGACAGGCCGCACACGAATATTATATTGAATCAGGAAGCCGTTAAACGTTATCTGGATTTTGCCAAGACATTAGGGAAAAAGCACCATATAAAAAATGATGTTACCGTCGCTGATATTATGCGTTTGCCCGGAGTGGTCGGGACACAAGAAGTTTTTGTGCAAGCAGGCGAGCTTTGGCCTGCTTTAGAGAAATCTTTGCAAAAAGCGGTGGCAGGGGTCGTGATTATGCGCCGGCGGGAAGGCAAGGCCCTAAGCGTGGACATCAATGGCCAGCTCAAGCGCATGCTGTTGCAAATCAGCCTCATTAAAAGCCGCACAAGCGCTCTTTTAAAAGACAGTAAAAGTAAAATGACCTCGGATGAATTTTCTTCGTATCAAAAAAGCAATGATATTCACGAAGAGATAGCCCGCCTGGCGCATTATATCGATGAGGCTAAAATGCTTTTAAGGCAAGCGGAGGGAGCGGGTAAAAAACTTGATTTTATCGCCCAGGAAATGCAACGGGAGACAAATACCATTGGCTCCAAGGTGCAGGACAAGGTAGTTGCCGCCGCTGTGATTGCCATCAAAAGCAAGGTTGAAAAGATCCGCGAACAGTCCAACAATGTCGAATAAAGCATCCTTAACCCCCAAGGCGAAGATCGTCATTATTTCCGGCCCCTCGGGCTGTGGCAAGACAACCCTGCATAAAGCTTTACTGGCAAGCCCTCTGTTGAAGGGTAAATTAGTCAAATCCATCTCCGCAACCACCAGGCTTAAAAGGCCAGGGGAACGAGGCGGGCGGGACTATTTGTTTTTAAGCACAAAGAGCTTTGAGGAGAGGATTAAAAAAGAGTATTTTCTGGAGTGGGAAAAGGTTTTCGGTCATTATTACGGAACACCTAAAAAACAGGCGTTGAAGCTGCTTAAAAAAGGCATTAATGTTCTTTTATGTATTGATGTCAAGGGGGCAAAAAACGTGGCCCAAGAGTTTCCGCAGGCGTTGAAAATATTTATTAAAGCGCCTTCCATGAAAATTTTGGAAGCCCGTCTCAAAGCAAGAGGTTCTGAAAGCAGGGCGAGCTTAGAGGGGCGTTTAAAAGTAGCCCGCCGGGAATTAAAAGAAGCCAAGTTTTATGATTACGTGGTCATTAACGCGGACTTCAATAAAGCTTTGGGGGATCTGCAGCAAATTGTTTGCCAGGAACTGCGATGCAGGAGAGCGGGGATTGATCCCAGGGATTGATTGACAATCCTCCTCGGGTATGTTATAAAAAAGGTTTTCTCGGATGCTTCTTAAGATCCCAAACAGGAGGGAACATGCGTATGGCTTATCAGCCGCTTGAAGAATTATTGCCTAAGGCAAGTAACAGTGTTTATCGTTTGGTACGCTTGGCTTCCATGCGCGCCACCGAGCTGGCTGCAACGGGTGTCAAATTAGTACAGGCGCCTGCCGATCAAAAATTAGCGACGACAGCGTTAGATGAAATTCGCGCAGGCAGGGTCGTTGAAAAAGGTGGGGATATCTTTACTGATTATAAAGAGGGGAGAATTAAGAAGCATGCCAAATCCTAAGCTCAAAGGTGTCGTTTTGGGCGTCTGCGGCAGCATTGCGGCGTATAAGGCGGGGGATATCATCCGTCGGCTGCAGGATAATCATTGCGAGGTAACAGTGATTATGACTAAGGAGGCGGCACAATTTATAACACCGCTGACCTTGTCTTCTTTGTCCGGAAAGAATGTGTATAGCGACATGTTTGACAAAGACTCCTGGCGCATGGCCCATATTGAGCTTGCTCGATTGGCGGACATTGTTCTTATCGCACCAGCGACGGCTAATGTCATAGGGAAATTGGCAAATGGCTTGGCTGACGATCTGTTGACAACCTTTGTTGTAACCAGCCGTGCTCCGGTTTTCATAGCACCGGCGATGAACGATGAGATGTATGCCAATGAGATTGTCAGGGACAATTGCGTCAAACTTAAAAAGCACGGGTTTAAATTTATTGAGCCTGTGAAAGGCAAATTAGCTTGCGGTAGCGTCGGTGTCGGCCACCTGGCGGAAGTTGAAGATATCGTTAAGGCAGTTTTAAAGCATTGACCCGCGTGCAGCATAGCATGGACGGCTGACACCGATATATTGTTCTGGCTAAAATTTGTAGTTCATGTTGGTACCGTTGTTTCCCAAGGATTTGGTCACGCGAAAAGGTTGAGTCGAAATCGAACGGTACAAATTTTTATACGCCAGAACAATATATCGGTATCAGCCTTTTAATGGGATTATAGCGACGAGCGAAATCTTTTTTGAGCGAGCGAACGACGGCGTGGTAGCCAAGTGGTAAGGCAGTGGTCTGCAAAACCACTATTCAGCGGTTCGATTCCGCTCCACGCCTCCAAATTTTTTAGAAAAATATTTTTTTATATTTGTGGAACTGTGGGGCGGGTGGTGGAATTGGTATACACGTAGGACTTAAAATCCTATGGCCGTAAGGCTGTGAGGGTTCAAGTCCCTCCCCGCCCATTATAAAATATAAAGGACGGACCCGTAGCTCAGTTGGTTAGAGCGTCACGTTGACATCGTGAAGGTCACAAGTTCGAGCCTTGTCGGGTCCACCAGATTTTATGCAAGAAAAAGACCTTAAAGAATTGTATTGTGAACGCCGCCTGTCTATGATGGAGGTGGCCAATGAATTAGATGTTACGCAAGCGAAAGTTTTTTACTGGCTTAAGAAATTCGATATTCCTCGACGCTCATGGAAAGATAGCACATATGTAAAACAAAATCCTCAGGGTGATCCGTTCAGTATTCTTGAGAAATTTTCTTTAAGACAAAAAGAACTTTTGTTTGCCGGCCTGCTTCTATATTGGGCTGAAGGGAGTAAAGGGAAGGGCGCTATAAGGATTACCAATTTAGATCACCGAATGTTAAAGGTTTTCTTAAATTTTTTGAGAGAAGTTTGCAGGGTAGATGATGACAGACTGTTTTTGTATGTCCGTGTTTATAAAGAATTTTCTTTAGGTGAGGCCCAAAAATACTGGTTTAATTTTTTAAATATTCCCATTCAGAAAATTTTTGTCTACCCTCACACAGACACAAGGAGTAAAAAGAACAAGCAATGGTCGCAATATGGGATTGCAACTTTGGAATTTCATAATACGAAGCTTAAACAGTGGTTGGACGCTTCTATCGAAAAATTGATTCAAAAATTATTAGAAAACAATACCCGGCGTATGCATGAAATCGGGTCCACCAGATTTTAGAACTCCCCCGACCCCTCTTTATAAAAAAGAGGGGAGAAGATTATGGATTACAGCAGAGACATAGATAAGTTAAGGCACACTGCAGCGCACGTCATGGCTCAGGCGGTGCAGGAACTTTGGCCGGAGACAAAAGTCACCATAGGGCCTGCCATTGACACCGGGTTTTATTATGACTTTGATAAGAAAGAACCATTTTCCGACGAGGATTTACGTAAAATCGAAAAGGTCATGAACCGCATCGTGCAGAAGAACCTGCCGATGGGACAATCATTTATGCATCGCGATGAAGCTAAGAAGCTTTTTGCCGCAAAGAATGAAACGTACAAGGTTGAATTGATTGATGGAATTCCAGACCCAGAAGTATCCATTTATAAAACCGGCGACGGGGAGTTTGTAGATCTGTGTAAAGGGCCGCACATGGCCTCAACCGGTTTGATCAAAGCATTTAAATTGCTTTCAGTGGCGGGCGCGTATTGGCGCGGGGATGAAAAAAAACCCATGCTTCAGCGCATTTACGGCACGGCCTTTTTCACGCAAAAAGAGCTGGATGAGTATTTAAAAATGCTTGAGGAGGCGTCCAAGCGCGACCATCGCAAAATAGCCGCTCAGTTGGATCTTTTTCATATTTATCACGACACCGCCGGGGCCGGCCTTATTTTTTATCATCCCAACGGCGCGATGCTTCGAAAGATCATTGAAGATTACACCCGCGCCCAGCATTTAAAACGCGGCTATCAATTGGTCATGACACCGCATATTTTAAAAGGCAAGCTTTGGGAAGTTTCAGGCCATGCCGAGCATTACCGCGAAAACATGTATTATTTTAAAGTGGATGATGAGGATTATGCCGTCAAGCCCATGAATTGCCCGGGGCACATGCTTATTTATAAATCCCAGACGCGCTCGTACCGCGATTTGCCCATTCGTTATTTTGAATTAGGGACGGTTTATCGTCAGGAAAAGGCCGGAGTTCTGCACGGGCTTTTGCGCGTGCGCGGATTTACCCAGGACGACGCGCATATTTTTCTGCGTCCGGAACAGATCAAAAATGAGGTCATTGATGTCATTGATTTTGTTTTTGATACCATGAATGATTTTGGCTTTCATGATCTGCATATCGAGCTTTCCACCAGGCCCGAGAAGTTCATGGGCAGTGTTGCTAATTGGGATAAAGCCACCGCGAGCTTAAAAGACGCGCTGGACACCAAGGGTTTAAAATATGATATCAACGAAGGCGACGGTGCTTTCTACGGCCCTAAAATAGATATCAAATTAAAAGATGCTATTGGTCGTCAATGGCAATGCGGAACGATTCAATGCGATTTCTTCTTACCCCAGCGTTTTGAACTTAATTATGTGGATGAAACGGGCGCCCAAGCCCAACCGATCATGCTGCACAGGGCGATTTTAGGCAGCCTGGAAAGATTCATAGGCACCTTGATCGAGCATTATGCGGGGAACTTTCCTTTGTGGCTGGCCCCCCATCAGGTGGCGATCATTCCGATCAAGAACGAGCATCAAAGGTTTGCCGTACAAGTTAAGACAGCTTTACAGCGGGCGGATATCAGAGTCATCGTCGATGATCGCAATGAATCTTTATCCAAACGTATCCGCGAAGCTTCGGTTAAAAAGATCCCGTACCAGATCATCATAGGAGATAAGGAAGCACAATCGTCGCAGGTGGCCGTGCGTTTGCAAAACGGAAGTGATTTAGGCGCCATGAGCCTGGATGCCTTGCTTGGCCGTCTTAAGCAGCAGATTATTGACAAGAAATAGAATTCAGGGATAATAGAGCGCTTTTATAAGAGGAGGATTAACTATTTTAAAGAACATACGGATCAACAATCAAATTCGTTCCAAAGAAGTCAGGGTGATCGGACCCAATTCCGAACAATTAGGGGTGGTGAACATTAACAGGGCCTTGGAGCTAGCGGCTGAATATGGGCTCGATTTAATCGAGGTGGCGCCCACCGCGGCCCCGCCGGTATGCCGGATTATAGATTTTAGTAAATACAAATATGACCAGCAGAAAAAAGAGCGCAAGGTTAAAAAGCATCAGCATGTGACGCACTTAAAGCAGATTAGGATCAAGCCTCACATTGATGATCATGATTTGGAAACCAAAATGCGCCAGGCCATCGTTTTTTTGAGTAAGAAAGACAAAGTTAAAATCAACATGATGTTTCAAGGCAGGGAGATGAGCTTCCGGGACCAATGGAAAGCGGTTTTGGAAAAAGTGGTGACTGCCACCGCTGGGTACGCGACAGTTGAAAAGACACCGATGGCTGAGGGGCGTATCGTTTCCATGGTGCTGTCGCCTAAATCGGAAAAGTAAATTTTGTCATCCCCGAATGTTTTTATCGGGGATCCAGTAAATGGATTCCCGCTTTCGTGGGAATGACATGAACAAGAAGATTTGAAAGGTATAAGGGTATGGCAAAAAAAATGAAATTAAAAACCAAAAAAGCGGCGTCCAAGCGTTTGCGCATGACCAAAAGCGGTTTATTTAAAAAACGCAATGCCGGCCGCCAGCATATTTTGGGTAAAAAAACACGCAAACATAAACGCCAGTTGCGCCATAGCGGGTACATATCAGCGACGGACGCCAAGCGTATCAGGAGAGTGTTGCCGTATGGTACGAATTAAAAGTAATGTTTACGCCCATAGGCGTAAAAAACGCGTTTTAAAAGAAGCCAAAGGCCAATTTGGCGATCGCAGCAAACGTTATAAAGAAGCCGTCAAGTCTCTGATCGCATCCCGCCAATACGCGTATTTTGATCGCAAAAAGAAAAAGAGCGAATATAGAAGTTTGTGGATCATTCGCCTAAACGCAGCTTGCCGTGAATCGGGTATTGCCTATAGCCGTTTTATTAGCGGTCTTAAAGCAGCTCAAATCACTCTTGACCGCAAGGTGCTGGCGGATTTGGCGGTGAGGGAGCCTGAAGTTTTTGCTCAAATCCTTGAGCAGGCCAAGGCAGGTAAGCCCCCCGTGGCAGAAGTTGAAAAGACGGTTAAGAAGACAGTCAAGAAGGCGTAACCGCGGTTTCCCCCCGATTCCCCCGAAGTAAGGGAACGACTACCTCTATCAGGGGTTAATATGCAGTGGAATTTTCAAGACATTCTCAATCAGGCCCAAGCTGATGCCCAAGCGATCGACAGCTTGCGGGCATTGGAAGCTTTTCGTCTTAAATATTTAGGCAAGAAAGGTCTCGTCGCTGCTATTTTTGCTTCCCTAAGTACAGCTGAATCTGACTCTAAAGCAGCCATAGGCAAAGGGGCCAATGATCTGAGGAGCTTCGTTGAGGGGCTGATTGCAACAAAGTCCACAGAGCTAAATTCTGCTAAAACTTTTGGGGAGCAGGTGGATATTTCTTTGCCCGGCACAGGCGAGGCTTTAGGGCATACGCACCTTTTAACCCAAACCATGCAAGAGATCATTTCAATCTTTGAGCAGATGGGGTTTGTGACGATCGAAACGCCGGAAATAGAAACTGAATTTCATAATTTCACGGGATTAAATATTTCCCTAGACCATCCTTCCCGGGACGCATTCGATACTTTTTATTTAGATGCCCACGACCCCTCGGCTAAGGGGCGTCGTCTCTTGTTGCGCAGTCATACTTCTCCCGGACAGGTGCGGATCATGAAACAGCACAAACCGCCCATGGCGGTGATCGTTCCTGGCCGCGTGTATCGCCCCGACGCGGTGGATGCCAGCCATTCGTTTATGTTTCATCAGGTCGAAGGTCTTTTGGTGGATGATAAGGTCCAGTTTTCCGAGCTTAAAGGTTTATTGACGGAATTTTGCAGGCGATTTTTCGGCCCTAAGGTCATCATGCGTTTTCGTCCGCATTTTTTTCCCTTTACCGAACCGTCAGCGGAAGTGGATATCAATGCGGAGATCCTGGGGATTCAGCGTAAAAAGTGGCTTGAGATTTTAGGATGCGGCATGGTCAACCCGAAAGTGTTTGAAGCGGTTGGATACCCTAGGGCCAAGTACAAAGGGCTTGCGTTCGGCATGGGGGTGGAGCGCATGGCCATGCTTAAATACGGCATTAATGATATACGTTTGTTTTACGAAAATGACGTCAGATTTCTGAGACAATTTTGAAACAATTATGTCATTCCCGCGAAAGCGGGAATCCAGGCACGCAATATTCCCTATTACTTGCTCGGCGTATGCGGGAGGCTAATCGGGGCGGGAAAAATAGAGGGGTCACGTAACAGGATGATCCGAAGGCAACGGTGCAGATTTTTATACGCAGGAAAACATATCGATATCAGCATGCTAATTGCAATTCCCCTCTTTTTTATAAAGAGGGGATAGGGGAGTTAAAACAGGTTAAACATTTTTGCTATAGCGTATGAAACTATCCCTGAATTGGCTAAAAGATTATATTGACCCTAAACTATCGACGGAAGAGCTGATCGAGCGCTTAGCCATGTCGGGTTTAGAAGTTGAGGGGGTTGAGTACGTTGGCAAGGACATTGTATTGGAAATTGAGATCACGCCCAATCGTCCGGATTGTTTGAGTATTTTAGGACTGGCCCGGGAAATCGGCGCTATCACTGGCAAGATGGTTAAAAATCCCAAGATCAAAAATTTTAAGACAGCCTCCTTAAAAAAACTCATTCACATTGAAAATAAAAAAGATTGCAGCCGCTACATCGGCACCTTGATCCGTGATGTACATATTAATGATGCGCCCCAGGAGATAAAACAACATTTAGCTTCCCTGGGAATACAGGCAATTAATAATGCAGTGGATATAACCAATTTTGTTCTGATGGAAACGGGCCAGCCCCTGCATGTGTTTGATTATGACAAATTAGCTGGGGGTAAAATTGCGGTGCGCAGGGCTAAGACGGGGGAAAGCATAGTAACGCTTGACGGTATTGAGCGAAAACTAGATGCTTCCATTTTAGTGATCGTGAACGATCAAAAGCCCGTGGCCATTGCAGGGATTATGGGAGGCAGGGATACCCAGATATCAGCGGGTACTAAAAATATTTTATTGGAGAGCGCGCATTTTGACTTGGGGCTTATCCGACGATCTTCACGTATCCTGGGACTTCAGAGTGATTCTTCTTACCGTTTTGAACGCAATGTCAATTTTGAGGGCGTTTTAACCGGGGCCAATCGCGCCACCGATCTATTGCTGCAATTAACAGGCGGGCATTTATCCGGGCGCGGGGAGATTGCGTCAAAAGCCAAAAGTGCCGCCGCCAAGATAAAGGTCAAAATTTCCGATATAGAATCTCTCCTGGGCATGAAGATAATGCCGGGTAAGGTCAAAACATGGTTAGGCAGATTAGGGTTTAAGGTGACGGCGAAGGCCGGGATTTTGTCGGTGACGGCCCCGATTAATCGCGGGGACATTCAAGAAGACGTGGACGTGATTGAAGAAGTCGCCCGCATGATAGGCTTTGACCGCCTGCCATCCAAATTACCGATGATCAAAACAACCAATATTCCCGTCGACAAAAGGCCGCGTGAGATCAAAGAGAAAATCCACCAGGTCTTAACGGCAGCAGGGGTTGATGAGATCATTACTTTATCGACGATTAGTACTAAAGCTTTAATAAAAAGCGAGGTGCGGGGTTTTTCTGCGTTGCGAATTTCCAATCCATTAAATCAAGATCAGGAAATAATGCGACCAAATATGCTGACATCCTTCCTGCAGGTGGCTGTGACGAATATTAACCGCGGCCAAAAAGGGTTACGTTTTTTTGAAATTGGTAAAGCATATTTTGAAAAAGGCGAAATAGAAACCTTGGCGATTTTATTGACAGGTCGCCGTTTTTACGATTGGCGTTTGTCTAAAAAAGAAGAGATCGAGATTTATGATCTAAAAAGTGCTTTAAAACCCTTAGAGCATGTTTTTCAAAACCTTGGCCTCAACTATAGCTTTGAACCCTATAGGATGCTGCCATTTGAGCCTGCCTGTGCAGGGGCTATCCGCATTGACGAAAAACAAATCGGCGCCTATGGTAAAATCGATCGAAAAGTTTTAAATAATTGGGATATCAAACACCAGGACATTTATTTTGCCGAACTTAGTTTGGATGAAATTTTGTCCAAGCCCGGCAAGTCTGTAAAATACCAGCCCATTTCAGAATTCCCAGCCATTGTACGGGATGTTTCCCTGGCCGTTAAAAAAGAAGTTCCGTACAAGAAAATTGAAGAGATTTGCTTGCGGCAGGGTGGGGACATTTTGAAGTCCGTGCATTTTATTGAACAGTATTTAGGAGACAAGATCCCATCCGGCTACAAAGGCCTTGTATTTTCCTGCTACTATCAATCCAATATCAGGACCTTGCGTGAGGACGAAGTTTCTGTTGTCCATGAACGCATCCTGCAAGCGCTCGTTCGCGATCTGGTCGCTATTCGTCGGTAGAAAAAAGGGGACACTTTAAAGTGTCCCCTTTTTGGAACTCGCCCACCCTTTTGCGTGCATAAAAATTCTTTCGTGCTATAATTATTTTAACCCTGCGCTGTTCGACAGGATCTCGGATGTATTGAACCACAAAACAATACAACGGGAGCCGGTAATCTGTTGGCGCGCCTTTGGCGGCCTCACACTGGCACCCACTTGAGAATGATGGTTCTCATTTACACCAGATTCAACGGCAGAGGCGGGGCTTTTTATGGACAAATTAAAGAAAAAATGATAATATACGCGGTACATGAAGGATAAAGGCTCTTTAAGAACGTATTATCTAAAACTTCTTAAAGAGCAGAACAAAGAGGAGCGTTTGCGCAAAAGCCGTCTGATTGCAGAGCAATTTTGGGAATTGCCGGCTATTCAAAAGGCGCGCATCATCCTATTTTTTGCATCCATGCCAGGTGAGGTGGATACCTTGGCGATGATTGAAAAGGCAATTTTTTCGGGAAAACGGGTAGCTTTACCCATTGTTGAACAAAATCAAAGGAAATTAATTCCTACACTAATTTCGTCTATGGAAGATGTGCATAAGAAAAAACACGGTATTGCCGAGCCTCATTTTGATCCTGACAAAGCGCTCGCTTTAAAGGATCTCGACGTGGTGATTGTCCCGGGCTTGGCTTTTGACAAGCACCATAATCGCCTGGGCCGGGGTAAAGGTTATTACGACCGTTTTTTAAGCACACTTCCGAAGTACGTGACTACTGTTGGTCTTGCCTTTGATTTTCAACTAACCGAAAGCCTTCCTACTGAGGCGCACGATATGCGTCTGCAGCAAATCATCGCAGGGTAAAAATAATCGAAGGAGTTGCCATGGAAAGCAATACACTCGGCCAGGCATTTATTTTTATTTTTTGTGCCATTGTCGGCGTCATTGTTGGTTATTTTCTCAATCGTATTTTAGGCCGCCAGCGTACGGATCAGGCCAATAAAGATGCCGGCGGAATACGGGATTTAGCCCAGCGCGAGGCAGAAACAATACGCAAGGAAGCCCAGTTGCAGGCCAAAGATCTGCTGTTGAAAATGCGTCAGGATTTTGAGAAGGAAACCAAGGACCGCCGCGATGAGTTAAGCAGCATGGAAAAGCGCGTTTTACAGCGTGAAGAAAATCTGGACAAACGCGTTGATCTGTTAGAGAAAAAGGAAAAAGATTTGTCCACCCGCCTTGAGGCGTTGATACGCGGGGAGACGAATATCAAACAAAAAGATGAAGAGCTAACCCGTGTCATGGCCCAGGAAAAAGAGCGTTTGTATACCATTGCCAACCTATCCGCACAAGAGGCCAAACAAATTCTTTTGCACCGTCTTGAGGAAGAATTACTTAACGAAAAAGCCGTGCGCCTACGCCATATGAATGAAGAGATCAAAGAAACGGCTGATAAAAAAGCTCGTGAGATTATCAGCACCGCCATTCAGCGCTGTGCTTCAGACCACACGGCCGAGACCACCATTTCCGTGGTCCCCCTGCCTTCTGATGAAATGAAAGGCCGTATCATCGGCCGTGAGGGGCGCAACATCCGCACTTTGGAACAGGCCACCGGGGTTGATATTATCATCGACGACACACCGGAAGCCGTGACCATTTCAGGTTTTGATATGGCGCGCCGTGAAATCGCGCGCATGGCCCTGGAACAGCTTATTGTCGACGGCCGTATCCATCCCGGGCGCATAGAGGAGGTTGTAGAAAAGGCCAAAGCAGAACTTGAGAAGAAAATCAAAGAAGACGGTGAGCGCGCGGCCATAGAACTCGGCATTCACGGCATGCACCCGGAACTTATTAAATTAGTGGGGCGCCTGCGCTACCGCACCTCTTTCGGTCAAAACGGTTTATATCATTCCATTGAGGTGGCCAAACTCATGGGCATTATGGCGCATCAGTTAGGCGTCGATGTCAAAATCGCCAAGCGCTCCGGATTATTGCATGATATCGGCAAGGTGGTTTCGTCCGACGTGGAAGAAGGCACGCACGCCATCGTGGGGGCACGCCTTTCGCGTAAATACGGCGAGTCTGAAGAGGTGGCGTACGCGGTGGAAAGCCATCACGGTGAAGTGGAGATGAATACGATCTACGGGATTTTGGTTTCTGCGGCGGATGCCATTAGCGCGGCACGCCCGGGAGCGCGCGCGGAGAGTATGGAAACATATATTAAACGCTTGGAGAATTTGGAGAAGATTTCTAATTCGTTTAAGGGTGTTGAAAAGTCCTATGCCCTGCAGGCGGGCCGCGAGATCAGGGTGGTGGTCATGCCTGAGAAGGTCAACGACGATGAAGCCGTGATCATGGCACGGGATATACGCAAGAAAATCGAAGAAGAGATGGAATATCCGGGGCATATCAAGGTCATGGTGGTGCGGGAGATCCGTGCTATCGAGTATGCGAAATAGCGTGAGAGAACGTAAGAATATATTTTTTCACGGCCGGACGCAATATTCCCTATTGCTTGCTCGTCTTAACCTAAGCTCCAATGCGTAAGGGATGAAAAATATGTTAACGCAAAACGAAGCAATAGGGAATATTGTTCATAAACAGACCCTGTGCGCCTGTGGGGTAGCAGGCCTTATCAAAAATATATTCTTACATTCTCTTTAGCAGTTTCGAAAATTATCGCAGCGGCTATTTGACGCATTAAGAAAGTGGAATATGAACATACTATGCATCGGTGACATTGTTGGGCGGCCGGGACGGGAGGCGCTGGCTATTGCCCTGCCGAGAATAAAAAAAGAACACAGCATTGATTTTGTGATTGCCAATGCTGAAAATGCCTCCGGCGGGGCAGGCCTTATTCCCAAAAATGCGGATGAAATTTTAGGCTTGGGGGTGGATGTGCTGACCATGGGGGATCATGTCTGGGATAAACCGGAAATTTTTCCGTATTTGCAGGAGCATCAGCGGCACATCGTGCGTCCGGCCAATTTCCCTGAAGGAGCGCCAGGAGTGGGTTGGACAATTGCCACTGCATCGAATGGCGTTAAGGTGGGCGTAATAAATCTTTTGGGACGCACCTTTATGCGGTATAATGTTCTTTGTCCGTTCCTGACACTTGAGGCCATCGCCGCTAAAATCAAAGATCACACGTCAGTGATCATCGTAGATATGCACGCGGAGGCCACCAGCGAAAAGGCGGCATTAGGTCATTTTGCCGATGGAAAAGTTTCGCTGGTGTTTGGCACGCACACGCACATACAAACAGCTGATGAGAAAATTTTGCCTCAAGGAACGGCATATATCACGGATTTAGGCATGAGCGGTCCTTATGATTCAGTGATCGGTCAGGATAAGGCCAAGATCATCGCGCGTTTCTTGACCAGCATGCCCCATAAATTTGAAGTGGCCCAGTCGGTCGCAACTGTCCATGGGGTGATCCTTAAGGTAAACCCCAAAGATGGTAAAGCACAACAAATTAACCGTCTTCAGGTGGAAATGCCGAGCAAGTAATAGGGAATATGGTGGATCCTAAAGATGGCAAAGCGGAAAAAATTACCCGTCTCCAGATGGTGCATGGTTTATAATGTGTGAGTTTAGGAACGCCGAGCAAGCAATAGGGAATATTGGGGTGATCCTTAAGGTGAACCCTAAAGACGGTAAAGCGGAAAAAATTATCCGTCTGCAAATGGCTCATGGAGGATGATATGTTTTGGGAAGGAATGGATCGCAGGCAATTCCCCAGGGTGATGTATCCGTGCATGGTCAAAGTCATCTCTTCCGATGGGACTCAAGAAGCCATTTTGACCCACACGGAAAATATCGGGCTGGGCGGCATTTGCGTTATCCTTAAAAAGGAGATCAAATTATTTACTTCAGCTGAGATAGAAATAGAACTTTTAGACATTGACGAGCATATAAACTCCAAAGGCAAGGTGGTTTGGAATGTGCGCCGCAAATCCGTTGAAAAGATCAAGCCCATGTTTTATGATACCGGTATTGAATTTACAGAAATTCACAAACGTGATCAGGATCGTCTGCGAGAAACCCTTCGATTGTTAGTTGACAAAGGCACCCCGCTTTCAAAGCCGTATATTTAACCTATGGTTGACACTAATCTTCGTGTCCGTTTTGCCCCATCCCCCACAGGGTTTTTGCATATTGGTGGTGCCCGCACAGCTCTCTTTAACTGGATGTACGCCAAAGCCCAGGGCGGGCAATTCATCCTGCGCATTGAA
>Ga0209824_10000047_pt1 | contig 94952 bp, 85 predicted proteins | sample VDWuncwatermetaG_FD_184124 | JGI IMG/M metagenome (GOLD analysis project Ga0209824, IMG submission 184124) | Wastewater microbial communities from Netherlands to study Microbial Dark Matter (Phase II) - VDW unchlorinated drinking water (SPAdes)... ... | reverse complement strand
GCCTGGATTTATTGGTCAATGATTTCACCTATCGCGCGGTGTACGATAAGTTTGTGATACTTTTTGAGGCCCATTTTCACCGCAATTATATCCATGTCCGGGACATTTCCAAGGTCTTTGTCCATGCTTTGAATAATTTTGACAAGATGAAAAACCAACCCTATAATGTCGGGTTAAGTGACGCTAACCTGACGAAGCTGCAATTGTGCCAGGAGATCAAAAAACTCGTGCCTGATTTTTATTTTGTGGAAGCCACCATTGGCGAAGACCCTGATAAACGCGATTATATCGTCAGCAATGAGAAAATCGAGAAGACAGGGTTTAAGGCCGATGTTTCCCTGCACAAAGGCCTGCAAGAATTGATCAAAGGTTATCAGGTCATTAAACGCAATCAATTTGCAAATATTTAATTGTGGGGATTGTGATGAAACAACTTGATGTCCTGTTTGTACATGCCAATGCGTCCAAAAAAATTTATCAGGATTTAGCTGAGGATTTTTCCGCTATCGAGCCTCCGATTTGGGCGGGTATGCTGGCTAATCATTGCCGCCTTAAAGGTTTTTCCGTCGATATTGTGGATTGCGAAGCTTTGCATCTGGATGAACAACAGTCCGCCCAGCAGATCACAAAAGCCCACGCGCGCTTAGTCTGTTTTGTGGTGTATGGCCAGCAGCCTTCGGCCAGCTCTCAAAATATGGCCGGGGCCACGCATGTGGCCGACGCGGTCAAAAAATTGGCGCCTGAAGGCAAGATCCTTTTTGTCGGCGGGCACATCGCTGCATTGCCGCGTGAGGTCTTGGAAAAACATAAAGTCATTGATTTTGTCTGCCAGAATGAAGGCGTTTATACCATCTCTAATTTATTGAAGACTAATTTGAAAGATGGTTTGGAACAAGTAGATGGTTTGGGTTTCCGCCGGAATGGGGGCATTGTTTTAAACAAACCTTCCCCCATCGTGGCGAAGAGCGACTTGCCCCGTGAGCTTCCGGGCATTGCCTGGGATTTGCTGCCCGTTAAAAATTACCGTACTGCATTGTGGCATTCTTATTCGAATAATTCCACCCGCCAGCCCTTCGCGGCTTTGTACACGTCTTTAGGCTGCCCCATGAAATGTTCTTTCTGTATGATCAATATTATCAATCGTCAGGAGAATGAATATTCCGACGGTTCAGCGGTATTTCGCTATTGGGAACCGGAGCATATCATCAAAGAATTCGATTATTTTGCCTCGCAGGGCATTACCAATATTAAAATTGCCGATGAACTCTTTGTGCTTAACGCCAATCATTTTCTCAAACTCTGCGAATTGATTATTGCGCGCGGTTATAAATTTAATATCTGGTGCTATTCCAGGGTGGATACGGTGCGTGATCATTATCTGGCCACTTTAAAAAGAGCTGGTGTCAATTGGCTGGCGTTGGGCATTGAAAGCGGTAACACCCGGGTGCGCAAAGACGTGACCAAGGGGCGTTTTGAAGACGTGGACATCCGCGCAGTGGTGGGCAAGATCCGCGAGCATGGCATTAATGTTATCGGCAATTATATTTTTGGCCTGCCTGAAGATGATTTGAGCAGCATGCAGATGACCCTGGATCTGGCCATGGAGATGAATACCGAGGAAGCTAATTTTTATTCAGCCATGGCCTATCCGGGCAGTCCCTTGTACGGTATTGCCAAAAAAGAAGGATGGAAATTGCCTTCGACCTATGAAGGCTTTTCTCAACACTCCTATGAGGGCCAGCCTTTGCCGACCAAGTATTTGACCGCCGAGCAGGTCTTGGCCTTCAGGGACGAGGCCTGGATGAAATATCATACTAATCCGAAATTTTTGGAACTTCTCAAGCAAAAATTCGGCCAGGCGGCGGTGGATGAGACGATCAAATCGACCCGGATTAAATTAAAACGTAAAATTTTAGAGGAAGGCCGTTTTGCTAAAGTCCCATGATCATCTCCCGCACCCCTTTTCGCGTGTCTTTTTTTGGTGGAGGCACTGACTACAATGACTGGTTTGAGGACCGCAACGGGGCTGTTTTAGCCACCACCATTGATAAATACTGTTATATCAGCTGCCGTTACCTGCCGCCGTTTTTTGAACACCAATCGCGCATTATTTATTCCATTATAGAAACTGTTAGGTCCCTTGATGACATTCAGCATCCTTCCGTACGAGAAGTCTTGCGTTTTTTAAAAATCCATAAAGGTGTTGAAATCCATCACGACGGAGATTTGCCGGCGCGTACGGGTTTGGGGTCAAGCTCTTCTTTTACCGTTGGATTGCTTAATGGCCTGTATGCTCTCAAAGGGCAAATGGTCACCAAGGAGAGGTTGGCCCGTGAAGCGATTCTGGTGGAACAAGACATGATCAAGGAAAATGTCGGCTGTCAGGACCAAACCCTGGCAGCTTACGGCGGGTTTAATTTGATTGAATTCGGCGGGACCAATCATTTACGCGTGCAGCCGCTGACCATCCCGGCGGTGAAATTAAATCTTCTGCAGGATCATTTGATGCTTTTTTTTACGGGGTTTTCCCGGCATGCTTCGTCCATCGCTAAGGTACAGATTGAGAATATTCCCCGAAAAAAGGCGGAATTGGCCCGCATGCATGAAATGGTGCATGAGGCGGTGAAAATTTTAAACGGCAATGATCTGTTAAAATTCGGCCGCCTGCTCGATGAAAGCTGGAAGCTCAAGCGCACCTTGTCAGATAGAATATCCAGTGCGCATATTGATGACTTATACGCAACGGCGATCAGGGCAGGGGCTGTGGGCGGTAAATTGTTAGGAGCGGGTGGTGGCGGCTTTGTACTGCTTTTTGCCCAGCCGTCCAAGAAAGACAAAATACGCCAGGCGCTCAAAGGCCTTTTGGAAGTTCCCTTCAAATTCGAAAACTTAGGCAGCCAGATCATTTTTTATCAACCCGACAGCGGATTGATCAAGTAAGGGAAAACAAGGATATATTTTTTCACGGCCGGACGCACGACCCCCATCCCCACAAGCTCGGCGCTTCGGGGCTACAATTGTAAGCAGCCCCTGTGCGCCTGTGGGGTAGCAGGCCTTTGAAAAAACATATCCTTGTATTCCCTTAAAGTAGAGGAGAGTTAAGGTAATGTTCCCGGACGTCGTTATCCTCGCCGGTGGTTTGGGCAAACGCCTTCATTCTGTCACCGGCGGTGCTCAAAAAGTTTTGGCCAAGATCGGCGAGCAGCCTTTTTTGGAAATACTGATTGATTATATTGCCTCCCAGGGCGGGGTGCGTTTTATCCTATGTGTCGGTCATGGCAGTGATGAGGTCACGGCCTATTTTAAAAATAAATACCAGGACCGCGAAATAATTTTTTCCAGGGAAAGTACTCCATTGGGCACAGGGGGGGCTATCAAGCAAGGCTCATGGCATGTTAAAACAGATCATTTCTTAGCGATGAATGGAGACTGCTTTTGCGTGATCAATTACAATGATTTGATCGCCGCGCATAAGAGGCGTAAAGCCAACGCTACGATTGCGATTACCAGCTTGCCCGATGTTCGCGACTATGGAAGTATTACGGTCAATGAAAAGAACCAGATTATTGCGTTTAAAGAAAAATCGACCCTAGTTCGGGCTGGTTTGATCAATACAGGCACGTATTGTTTGAGCCGTGATGTTTTTAATTTGGCCCAAACGCAGCAAAAATTCTCCATCGAAAACGAATTCTTCCCGCATCTGGTGGGCAAAAGATTTTACGGTTTTGAGGTTGAAAACAAATTCATCGACATCGGCACTCCCGAGCGTTACCAATGGGCCCAGGAACATTTAAAAGAGATTTGACAGTGATAAAATCTTTTATTCAAAAGCTTCATAAACCCCCGACGGCCATTGACATTGTTCTTTTGTCGCTATTTACCATTTTTATTGTCTTCGATCCGTTTTTCCTCGAGAAAGAAATCCATGTTTTTGAAGTCGGTCTTTATTTACCGTGTGCCGATGCTATTTTCAGGGGCATGGTGCCTTTTAGAGATTTCTTTTATTTGCGTGGCCCTTTTGAAATTTACATGATCACGGGGTTTATGGCCATGTTTGGGAAACAACTGGCCAGTTTGTATCTTTATTTTTATATGGGGACGATTTTAACCCTTCTGCTGGGGCCAATGATTGGCAAGGAGCTTTATCGGACCCGTTATTTTCTCTATGCCATGAGCTTGGTTTATGTAGCCAAAACATTTCCCCGCATCGCCTTTATCGATTGGGGAGGGATGCGTTATGCCTGGGGATTATTGGCTATTTTGTTCATGTGTAGATTTTTTAGCCTTGAAGGAATGAAGACCTTTCGTTTTATTTTTTTATCAGGAATTTTTACGGCATTTGGATTGTTGACGAGTGTCGAGATCGGCATCTATGCGATCGTCGCGTTCATAGGAACATCCATAGCGGCTTTATGTTTGCGTTTTCATAACAAGCGATCGTTTTTCAAATCGTTACTGTATTACACGGCAGGTTTTGGACTCATTGTTTTGCCCTATGGAGGATACCTGCTCTATGTCGGGGCATTGGCGCCGTACCTTGAAATAACTCAAGCTGTTGTGACCAAACTCACGGAAGTTACCGGGCATCATAACATTTTGGAAAATATTACAGGCTTTTCGCAGGCTGTCACGCTTATGTTTAGTTTTAACGATGATCTCTTTCGTCAGATGACACCGGCATACCTGTATTTCTTTTTAATGGGGTATATTATTTATCAGCTCCGGAAAAAGACAATTGGACAAGAGCATTTAAACGTTATTTGCATTGGTCTTTATGGATTTGCTATGTACGTGTCAGCTTTTCGCTCAATTGGTGGTCCGCAGTTTGAAATGGCCTTGCAGCCTGATAAAATCCTTCTGTTTTATCTTCTGGAGCGTTTTTATTTTGTCTTACTTAAAAAGAAAGAAAAATTAGGCGTCAATGCCGTAAGTATATTTTCATATCGACAAAATAACTTCAAGAGATCTATCCGGTTTCTGGGGATCTTATTTCTTTTGATAGTCTTTTTTATATTATCTTTTGGCGTGAGCTTTGAACATTTTAATAAAAGATTTTTTGCGTTCAGGGCTGTTCGAAATTTCTGCTTGGGCAATGATATCGAGTCGTTAAAGTTCTTAGCGTATATTCCTCATAAAAAAGTCAAGACTCCAAGGACAAGGGGAATTGTCACAGTTGCTGGGACCGCTCAGGATATTGAAGAGGTAGTTGCTTTTATCGAAACGCACACTTCTGCCAATGATCAAGTCTTAACCCATCCTTTCAATGCCGCTTATAATTTCTTTTTTAATCGTCCTTTTGTCGGGAAATATCCTGTTTTTAGCTTTGCCTGGCTCTCTGAAAAGTGGAACAGCAAATTTATTGAGGACCTTACATCAGCGCGCCCAAAATATATTATATGGCCTAAGCGTTTAAGTCAAATGGAGGCAATGCTTTTGGGCTATCCACCGAATATCCCTAAATATAGGGAAATTCTCAGTATTATTCATGCCCATTATAAACTTGTCAAAGAATCAACGTTTTCCGATATTTATGCTCGTGGGGATATTGCTCAATAGTTCGATTTATAATAGAGTTGAATAGGGAGGTTGAATAGATATGGATTTTAATAAAACTACGGCTGTTAGCGACGGCAAAGAAGCATCCAAGTCCGGCTATAAGGTCCCTTTTGGGACAGTGTCGATCACTCCAAAAGCTAAAAAGCTCATTGATGAGGCGATCCAACGCCGTTGGCTGACCAAAGGTAAATACGTCCGGGAATTTGAGGAGAAATTCGCGGCCATTTTTGGCGTCAAATACGGAGTTGCGGTCTCCAGTGGTACAGATGCCGATGCCATTGCCTGCGCGGTGCTCTATGATTTTGGCGCCAAGCGCGGGGATGAGATCATCGTGCCGGCCCTGAGCTTTGTTGCCACGGGCAATGCGGTTTTACAGGCAGGGTTCACACCCGTGTTCGTTGATGTACAGCGTGAGACTTTAAATATTGATCCTAAAAAAATTGAAGATATCATTACCTCCAAAACGCGTGCCATTATGCCCGTGCACTTGATGGGCAAGCCCGCGGCCATGGATGAGATTGTGAGCATTGCTAAAAAATATAAGCTTTATGTTATCGAGGATGCCGCCGAAGCGCATGGGGCCGAATATAAGGGTAAAAAAATAGGTACCATCGGTGATATGGCTTGTTTTTCATTGTACGCGGCGCATATTGTGACGACCATCGAAGGGGGTATGCTCATCACCAACAATGAAAAAATGGCTGAGGCTGCCCGTTCCCTGCGTAATCACGGCATTGATGGCAAATTCAGGTTCAAGCGCATTGGTTTTTCCGCCAAGATGAATGAGATTGAGGCCGCGGTGGGCTTAGGGAATATTGAGATATTTCACGATATCTTGGAGAAACGGCGGGCCAATGTTCGTCATCTGATCAAAGCTTTTGCCAAGTTTGAGAAATATTTCTGGTATCTTCAAGAAGAGCCGCATGAAATTTTGGGTCCGCACGCGTTTTCGATCATTCTTAAAGACGGGGTTAATTTCACGAAAGATGAATTCGTGACTTATTTAGAACGTGTTGGCGTTGATTCACGTAATTTGTTTTATTCTATCCCCACCCAGACACAGAGTTATCAGTTCATGGGGCATAAGCTTGGTGATTTTCCCCAATCGGAATATTGTTCCGACCATGGTACGCATATCGGCTGTCATCAGGATGTGGGGATCGCTCAAATGGATTATGTAACGCAGGTGGTTGAAGAATTCCTTAAATCTAAAGGGTATACTTTTAGTGCATGCGCATAGCCATCAATTGCCGATCTATCCTATTAAGTCAGCGTACCGGCATCGGCCGCTACACCTATCATCTTTTGGATAATTTAGGGAAGATCGACCATGCCAACGAATATATCCTTCATGCCCCCCAACGTTTGTTTGATTTTAAACGACGCCTGCCGGATTTTTCCCGTTATAATAATTTCAAAAACCGTATAGATTGCTTCCATCGGGGGATTGGCAAGAGCGACATTTACCATCTGCCTTGTCCCGATGTCATCGGCCCTTACTCGGGAAAGCTGATTGTCACCATTCACGATCTTATTTATAAAGCCTACCCGCAAAGTCATACGCCACAAACCATTGAGTTGACCGAAAAATATATGCAGGCCATCTTGGGCCTAGCGGATAAAATTATTTGTATTTCTGAAAATACCCGCCGCGATTTGCATTCCTTTTGGGACTACCCCCTTGAAAAATCCTGTGTGGTCTGTAATGGGGTGGACCATGCAATATTTTATCCTTTATCCCAGGAAGAACGCCTTCATGCGGCCAGTCAACTTAAGGAACTTGGCATTGATAAGCCTTATGTTTTGTATGTGGGCACTATTGAACCCAGGAAAAATTTAACGGGTTTACTTGAAAGCTTTGCTTTGCTTAAAGGCAAAAAAGTTTTTCAGGGGCAATTGGTTGTTGCCGGCATGAAAGGCTGGATGCAGGAAAGAAGGGAAGAGTTGATCAAAAAATTAGGGATTGATCGGGATGTGATTTTTACCGGCTTTATCAGCGACGATCAATTGTGCCAACTTTACAATATGGCTGAATTGTTTGTGTTCCCGTCTTTTTATGAGGGTTTTGGTTTTCCCATCCTGGAAGCTTTTTGTTGCGGGGCGCCGGTCATCACCTCACAGACGTCGGCCTGTGGTGAAATTGCCTCTGACGCGGCCATATTCACTGATCCTTCGGATCCGAAAGCGATAGCGAGTGCCATGGAGCAGGTATTAACAGATAAAACTCTTAAAGGATCTTTACGCCAGGCGGGATTAAAACGCGCTCAAAATTTTTCTTTTTTAGCCACAGCCAAAGAGACCCGAAAGGTTTATGAAGGCCAATTATCGTCTTAGTCTTTTATGCCTGTTGGTGGCCGCCTGTTTTCTTTGGATGGCCATCGCCCAGCGGTTAGGCCACACCTATCTCGAAGACGATTTATTGTGGCTTGTTCCTTCCGTTGAAAATACCCTTCATACCCAATCATTGTATGGGGTCCTAAAGGCCTTTCATGCTTCAGAGATGACATTATTCGATGGTATGTATTTTTCTTTTTTGGTGACCTTCATCGGGCATCATTTTTCTGTTTATGCGTATGCTTCTTTTATTTGTCATTTTTTAATTGCCGTGGCTTTTTTTATGATGCTTTTTTTAGGTTTACGCCTGTCCCAAACCTTAGGTCTTTTAGCATCTTTAATTTATTTGACGTTTTGTGGGCATTATGATGCCTATCTTTGGCCCATGGCTGCGCATCATTTATGGGTCTTGCTGTTTTCATTTGTTATGATGACTCTTTATCTGATCGCTGACCGCCGTTTGGATGAAAATAAAAATATTGATAAGATTTATGGGGTGATGCTGGTGTTGGCGTTATGTGCCGGATTCAGCCGGCTGAGTATATTGGTCCTGCCCTTGATGATGGTTGCGCACATAGTGTTGACCAATCATAATACTTTAAAGGTAGCGGACAAAATCCGCAGGTGGCTGCCTGTTTTTTACCTGTTGACGGTGTACCAGCTGATCATTATTCTTGCCGGTGGGCATCAAGATGTGCTTGGCAAAATTTTTTATCCCCACTCATATCAATCACGAGGGGCCATGGCTATGCTTATTGCAGCAGGATGGGCTGTATTCCTCTTGGGCTTATATGCCGTCATGGGCCTCGCCGTTCGTTTTGCGCCTACTAATAAATTATATTTTTTGCGTTGGCCGTGGTATGGCCTTTTATTTTTTTCATACCCGTTGGGTCTTTGTTCTTACACATGGTTTGCGCCCATGGCATCGGCTGAAAGCAGGGGTGTTTTTCAACGCTGGCAGCCCATGGTTTTGCCCGAGGGGATATTGGCGCACGTCGGATGGTGGTGTCTCGGGGCTGTTTTGCTTTTTTATTTGATACGGCAAGCCCTTGTAAGAAGAGATTTGTTAATTTTTCTAGTTTGGTATCTTTTCCTCATGCCTTTTCTGGCCCTTAAGGGCGATAGTATCCCCTCAAGGTATTTGATTTATGTTTCACCTGTTTTGGCTGTCAGCTTGGGCGTGGTTTGGCAGCAGCTAAAACCCAAATGGATAAAAACAGCTGCAACTGCCGGTTTATTAATTTTAATGGCGTCGAACATCTGGGCCATCCATGTACAAAGCCTGTTTTCCTGGACAGCCGATTACCGCGAGAGTTATGATTTTATAAAATACGCGCATTTCATTAAGGCAGATTTGATTCATAAGGGGATTAAGCCATCGGATGCATCATTATGCGTTCAGAACGCAGGGCCCATGCCGTATTTGGACCGCTGGCGGGGAAGATTCTTACACAAGGATTTTGATGGGTATAGACCTTTGATAGATATTACAGAGAGTGTTTTAGGAAGTAACCCGCGTTCTTTTAAAATCAATAAACCCTGTACCAGTGAAGACCAAAGATACGATGGCCTCATCATGGATTCTTCAAGGATCAAAATATTGGGTAGTCCTATTCATGGGAATAGCCTTGAATTGTTTGCCCAAGATTATGACCCTGACTTGAAGATTATCCACAATGACCGCCTGATTTATCAGGACTCTGTTTTTTCTAAACCACTGGATTTTGCCCAAGGCCATCTCATTGGCGCATATAAAGGATACTCTATTTTTTATTTTGGAGAATATTATTTTGTTGTCCCTGGAAAAAATTTTAATTTAATTCAATTTAAGCTCAACAGCTATGTGCCCAGCTATGCTGCCAAGACCTTATGGGAAGCACGCCAATGGATTGACTACAAGCAGGGAATATTCCCGTCGCCAAGTCAGCGTTCCCTCGTGCCTATTAGTTTCCCAGTGACGAAGTCTTATGCTTATAGACTGAGTTGCTTAGGCTTTCCCGTGGGGTATTGGCAATGGCAAACGGGACAACGATATTTTGATCATAACAGGTACACTTATTCCATCTTTACTTTTAAACCGTGGGCATGGCTTACCTATTATTCCGGGTATGTTTACAAAACTATCCTGGATCAAAACCTTCTGCCGGTCAGATCGCAGAAAGGAAGTTTGGATAAATTCAAAAAAAATCTTGGCCAAGTCATCATTTATGATCATCACCAGGGTTTTATGCAGCGCAAGGGTTACAAAGAAGACATTTTTTCTGATACCCGGGACTTGGCAGGATTGTTAACCTGGGTACTAAAACAAAATTATCAGCAGGGTGGTATTTATCGAACGTCTTTTCATGAGGGGAGAGATTTATACCAGTGTGAGATCATTCTTGTCAAGACCATCGGTGATAAAATTTTTATTAATATTCATATCAGCAGGATCTACCGGGATTTGACCATAAGGCCTTGGGGCACATTAGAAGCCCTGCTTATTTATCGAGGGGATATTAATTTACCTGTACAGTTAATTTTGAAGTTCGGTTTTTTACATATTCCTATTGATTTTAAGGGAATAGACCAATGAACATACAAAAATAAAGGGGACATATGATCTTTCAATCGACCAGAGCTAAGAAAAGATTAATGAAATTACGCGGTTTCGCCTGGCTTGTGTATTCATCGATGTGTTTGAGGTTCACGCGATGGAATTGGGGAGTTTTATATAGGCAAATTCAGGGTCTTAATATCGACCGCCTGCATGTCGGCTGTGGTAATATATTGGTTCCGGGGTGGTTGAATTTAACCTTTGAAAAACGCGAAGAGTATGGCCGTATTAAAAAAGTAACAGGGGCATGGTGGTTAAATTTTAATGCTTTAGATTCCCTACCGGTTGCCGATGAGAGTGTCCAATATTTAGCGGCCAGTCATTTTATTGAACATTTGGATTTTAACGCGGGCCTTCGTTTTACCAGGGAAGCTTTCCGGGTGATGAAAAAAGGCGGTGTCATACATTTAAGCTGCCCGGACCTGGAACTTTATGCCAGCCATTATATCCACAGAAACAGATCTTTTTTTGATGACCCGCGTATCCGCGTGGTGTGCACTTTTAAAAATGCTGAGACTTGTGGCGAGATTTTTATCGCCAAAGCGTATGATAGCGGGGGCGCGCACCGCTGGTTTTATGACGCGGAATCATTGATACATATTCTTACCCAGGCCGGATTTGTGCAGGCTTGTCGGGTCAGCCGTTTAGAGAGCGATATCGCTGATATCGGAAAAATTGAATTAGCGGAAAGGGAGATTGAAACCGTCTATGTGGAAGCTAGAAAGCAGTAAACCAATGGTGCTTTTGGGTTTGATGATTATAGCTATTGCGATCATGTGGAATCCCCATTACTTGAATCAGGAACTGAATCTTTTTGAGTGGGGTCTATATTTGCCTGGCATTGACGCTGTTTCTCAGGGTCAGGTGCCCTATAGGGATTTTTTTCATCTACGGGGGCCTTTTGAGCTGTATGCGCCGGCGCTTTTTATGAAAATTTTCGGTTTCAGGGCGGATGTTTTGGCGACCTATTTTTATCTTGGCACGGTGCTGACGATACTCGCGGCCGTGCTCATTGCTTATGAGCTTATTTCTCAAAGGCTTTTGCTTTATTCTTTTGTCTTGATATTGGTGATTCGGACTTTTCCCCGGGTGGTTTTCACTTTTTGGGGAGGGATGCGTTATGCATGGGGATTATTAGCGGTATGGTGCTTAATACGATTTTTTAAAACCAATCGTCCAGGCTGGCTGGTGGCCGGCGGATGCTTGGCCGCGATTGGCGCGTGGACGAGTATAGAAATCGGGGTCAGTGTTCTGGTGGCTTTACTGGCGGTCATCGCTCTAAGCCATGAATATCGTCGAAAGGCTTGGTTTTTTTTTGCTGGATTCCTGATTATAAGCGTGCCTTTTGGTATCTATTTGTTGAGCCAAAATGCTTTAAAGCCCTACCTGCAGGCCCAGTGGATTGTAGTGACCCATATGCAAAATGTTTTTTTGCAAACCGATCCTGTGCCGGATACTTTTTTAAAATGGGTGCACGCCTTATTTGTGCCACGGGACAAGAATTTTCATCAGATGACACCGATGTACTGTTATTTATTTTTCTTCTCTCTTTACTTTTGGCGCATGTTTAATAAAAAAGTCACGCTCACAGAGCAGTCTGTTTTGGTGGTGGCGGTGTATGGTCTAATGGTGTACACGAGCGGGTTTCGCAATTTATGGGCTTCGGTATTTGAGATGTCCTTGCAGCCCGAGAAAATTGTTTTGTTTTACCTGCTGGGGCAGTTTATCGTAAGCTCAGAAAAGAAGTTTGCAAGATTTAAATGGGTGGGGGCAGGACTGTTAGCCGCAGTGGTATTATCGTCGGTGGTTTACAGTGTCAGCCATTTTAGCAAGAAATTTTATAGATTTTCATGGGGCTATAAGTCAATAAACAGATCCCCTGCCAGTCCTATTGATTTACCGCGCATTAGGCATATGACGATTCCCGCATGGCAGGCAAAGGATTTAGAGCAATTAACACGTTTCGTCGATGAACATGTGCCGACGCGTGAGGCGGTGTGGATGTATCCGGAACTTGGGAGTTTGCATTTTATACTGCAGAGGCCATGGGTAGGGCGTTTTCCCATGGCCGCATTGTCCTGGATAGATGAAGGCTGGTTTGCTGATTATGCGGCAGCGCTTCAACAAAATCCTCCCAGATATGCCATTGTTAACAAGAAGATGCCGTTTTATTTTGACAAGGTATATTTTTTGGTACCTACCAATCGCATTAAGCATGAACGCATGATGCAATTTCTGTATGATCATTATGTGATTGAAGGGCAAACGCCGAGCTATTATGTGTACCGGCGCGTACATTAAAAGATCCCCCTCTTTTTTATAAAGAGGGGTTAGGGGAGTTTAGATGTTTATAAAAAAATTATTGTCTAAATTCCTTCAGGCAAAACGTAAGCCTAAAGACATTCTTTTATTGTCTTTGTTGGTATTGCTTCTGCTTTGGCAGCCTTCTTACTTGCATCAAAAACTGAACATTTATGAATTAGGACTTTATCTACCCGGCATTGACGCCGTTTCTCAGGGCCAAGTGCCTTTTAGAGATTTTTTTCATCTGCGCGGGCCTTTTGAGCTGTATGTTCCCGCACTTTTTATGAAAGTCTTCGGTTTTAGGGTGGATGTTTTGGCGACTTACTTTTATTTTGGCACAGTATTGACGATGCTCATAGCTGTGCTTATTGCGTATGAGCTTATCCATCAAAGGGTTTTACTTTATTCTTTTGCATTGATTATAGTGACCAGGACTTTTCCTCGGGTGGTTTTCACCTGTTGGGGAGGGATGCGTTATGCATGGGGATTATTGGCGGTATGGTGTTTAATTCGATTTTTAAAAAGTAATCGTCCCGGCTGGCTTTTGGCGGCGGGGTGTTTGGCCGCTACGGCCATGTTAACGAGTATTGAAATTGGCGTTATTGTCCTGGCTGCTTTTACGGCAGTCATGGCGGCAGCAATGGTCAATAATACAAACGTAACGAAGTGGGCTTGGAGTTTTCTATCCGGATTTTTGATCATCAGCGTGCCTTATGGAATTTATCTGTTAAGCCAGAATGCTTTGGCGCCCTACCTGCAGGCCCAGTGGATTGTAGTGACCCATATGCAAAAGACTTTTTTGCAACTAGATAGGATACCGGATACTATCCCAAAATTTCTACATGCCATATTTTTTCCACAAGACAAGAGCTTTTATCAAATGACGCCGATGTACGGGTATATGTTCTTTTTCTCTTTATACTTTTGGCGCATGTTTAATAAAAAAGTCACTGCCTTAGAGCAGGCTGCTTTGGTGGTCGCGGTGTATGGTTTGATCTCATTCTTGACGGGATTTCGTAATTTATGGTTTGCGGAATATGAGATGTCTTTGCAGCCCGATAAAATTGTTTTATTTTATCTGTTGGGGCAGTTTATAGTATGGGCACAAGAGAAGTTTGCAAGATTCAAATGGGTAGGGGCAGCACTGTTAGCCGCAGTGATAATATCATCAGTGATATATAGTGTCGGCCGTTTTAAAACGAGATTTTATAAATCTTCCTGGGTTTGTCAGTTGATAACACGTAAGGATGAAGGAAAAGGGGCATTGATCAATGGATCTCCGGTCACTTCTATTGATTTGCCGCGCGTTGGGCATATGATCATCCCCGTATGGCAAGCGGAAGATTTAGAGCAATTAAAAGCTTTCGTCGATGAACATGTGCCGGCGCATGAAGCGGTATGGATGTATTCGGAACTTGCCAGTCTGCATTTTATACTCGACAGGCCTTGGGTAGGGCGTTTCCCCATGGTCACATTATCCTGGATGGATGAAGGCTGGTTTGCTGATTATGCGGCAGCGCTTGAGCGTAATCCTCCCAGGTATGCCATTGTTAACAAGGAGAAGCTATTTTATTTCAACACGTCTTTTTTTTTAGTACCTGCCAATCGTATTAAGCATGAACGTATGATGCGATTTTTGTATAATCATTATGTGGTTGAAACAGAAACGCCGAACTATTATGTGTACCGGCGCGTGCATTAAAATATGAAAATCAGCGGTTTTACCATAGTCCGCAATGCGGTCACATTCAATTATCCGGTGCTTGCCTCCATACGTTCGATTTTGCCTATTTGCGATGAATTCATTGTCAATGTGGGGGATAGTCAAGATGCCACACTTGATTTGATCCGCTCGATTGCCAACCCCAAGATACGCATTATCCAAAGTCAATGGGATATGAGCCAGGGGTCCCAAGTATTATCCCAGCAGACAAATATAGCCTTAAAAGAATGTAAGGGCGACTGGGCTTTTTATCTGCAAAGTGATGAGGTTATTCATGAAGCGGACATAGTTAAGCTTAAATTTTGGATGCGTTATTATCTGAATCAGGAGGATGTTGATGCCTTGCGTTTTTGGTGGTTTCATTTTTATGGATCTTTCTGGCGCTATCGCATTGATTTTGGTTGGTATCAAAAGCAGGATAGGATCATCCGAAATAATAAGGAAATCGAATCCTTTGGCGATGCGTTTGGCTTCAGGCGTATCGATGGTAAACCTTTGAGGACGCGCCTGACTTTTTGTTATCTTTATCACTATGGCTGGGTCAATTCTAATGAAGTGATGCAAAAGCGTTACGATAATGCGTCAGCAATAGGTTTTATGGATAAAAATAAGAATAATTCCTTTGCGGGCGGCTATGGGGACTTAAATCGTTTCCCGTCGTATTTGGGCACTCATCCGGCCGTCATGAAGGAGAAGGTGGCCCAGCATCAATTAAGCCGGGAAGATTTTGATATTATCCGGTGGAAATTATGGTGGAATCCCGCCTTCTGGCTTCGAGCGCGTTATAAAACCTGGCGGCGGGTTAAAGAAAGAATTACTTGAGTATGGATTTCAAAAGAATTTTGATCATTAACCCTTACGGTATCGGGGATGTGCTGTTTACCACGCCGGTTATCAGCAATCTGCGCCAGGCCTACCCCCAAGCGTCAATCGCGTATTTGGCCAATGCTCGCACCGCTGATTTTTTTAAATTTAATCCGGATATAGCCCAAGTTTTTGTTTACGAGCGTGATGAGTTTGTGGGGAATATCCAAAAATATCTCAAACTGTTTAACAGCATCAAACGACAAAAATTTGATGTGGTCTTTGATTTTTCTCTTAACAGTTCCTTTGGGTTTTTGTCTTTTGCCTGCGGCATTAAAAAGCGTGTGGGATTCGACTATCGAAAGCGCGGGCGGTTTTTAACTGATCGTGTTCCTCTTGCTGGCTATGAGGAGAAACACGTCATTGAATATTATTTGGATCTGTTGCGTTTGATCCAGATACCGGTTAGACCCACCCCAATGAAATTGGATGTCCCCTCGAAAGATATCCAATGGGCCCAAGAATGGCTCAACAGGCATAACATTGATCCTGCCAAGCCTTTGATAGCGGTCTTACCCGGTGGGGGGGCCAGCTGGGGCAAGGCCGCCAGGCATAAGCGATGGTCCGCGTCTAATTTTGCCCATTTAATGGATAAAATCGTTGAAAATTTCGACGCTGCCATTATACTGATGGGAGATTCAAAAGAAGAGGAGTTGTGCCGCGAAGTTGTCAGCCTGGCCCATTTCCCTTTACATTTTGCCGTTGGAGAAACCTCTTTGTTGGGGTTAGCCGCTTTGTTGATGCGGTGCCAAGGGGCTATCGTCAACGATGGAGGTCCTTTGCATGTGGCAGAGGCTGTGGGGGTCAAGACAGTTTCCATCTTTGGCCCGGTAGATCCGCAAGTGTACGGTCCTTATCCCGCGAGCGGCCACACCGTGGTGCAAAAGGGCTTGCCCTGCCAACCATGTTACCGGCGTTTTCGCATGGCTCGTTGCGGGCATATCAGTTGTTTGGTTGAATTATCCGTCGAAGAAGTTTATCGAAAGGTCCAAAACATTTTATGAGTGTTCCTTTTATTGATTTTAAAGAACAAAACCGCCTGATCCAAGGTGAGGTGGATTCAGGTTTTAAAAAAGTATTTGAAAAAGGCGATTACATTTTAGGCGAACAAGCCCATGTTTTTGAAGGGGCTTTTTCCAAATACTGTGAAGTTCAATATGGGGTGGGTGTTAATTCAGGCACCGACGCGCTTCACCTGGCCCTGATGGCTTTAGATATTCAGGAGGGTGATGAGGTCATTGTTCCGACACACACCTTTATTGCCACGGCCTTGTGCGTTTCTTTTTGCCGCGCTAAACCGGTTTTTGTGGATATTGAGCCGGATACCTATAACATTGATCCTAAATCTTTTCAAGCGGCGATCACGAAGAAAACAAAAGCTGTTATCCCTGTGCATATTTACGGCCAGCCGGCTGATATGGATGAGATTGTCGCGATTGCCCGCAAACACGGCATTAAGATCGTCGAGGACGCGGCCCAGGCGCATGGTTCCCGTTACAAGGGTAAACGTGCCGGATCTCTGGGCGATGTGGCCTGTTTTTCTTTTTATCCGACCAAGAGTTTGGGTGCCTGCGGGGACGCGGGGATGATCGTGACCAATAATAACGGCATTTATGAAAAGGCCTTAATGCTGCGCGATTACGGCCGTCGAGGACGTTATGAACATAAGATCAAGGGGACCAATTCGCGTTTAGATACGCTTCAGGCCGTGGTCCTTAACGCTAAATTAAAACATTTAGACCTTTGGAACCAGATGCGCGCGCACAACGCCGCCTATTACGCGCAACTTCTAAAACCACTTAAAGATGTGATCACTCCTGTTACCAAGGAAGACCGTACTCATGTGTTTCAAACCTACGCCATCCTTGTGCCCAATCGCGATCGTGTCGTTGAGGCCATGAAAGCCCAAGGTATCGGAGTGCTCATCCATTATCCGATTGGGCTGCACCTGCAGGAGGCTTTCGCGGAATTAGGGCATAAAAAAGGGGATTTTCCCGTTGCTGAGAAGGTGGGCAGGGAGGTGATGAGCCTGCCGATGTTTCCGCATATGACCAAGGAACAAATTGAGATGGTGGCAGCGGCTCTGGAAAAGTCTTTGTGAAAGGAGAAACCCATGCCTTTAGCGCTGAGTGTCGTTATCATTGCAAAAAATGAGGAGAGCCGAATCAAGGATTGCCTTGAGAGTGTCTACGGCTGGGTGGATGACATTGTGGTGCTGGATGATGAGAGCACGGATAATACGCGCGCGATAGCTGCCGGCTTTACCGATAAAATATTCATCCGGCACATGGAGCTCGAGGGAAAACACCGCAATTTCGGGGCATCCAAGGTCAAGAATGACTGGATCATGCTTTTGGATTGCGATGAGCGCTTGACGGATGATCTTAAAAAAGAGATCGCCGATGCCGTGCAAGAAGGGGACCCTAAAATCGCGGCGTATTGGGCGCCGCAAATCAACTATATGGGCGATGTGCCATTAAATCATGGTGGCTGGTCGAATCCTCATATCCGTTTATACAATAAGAATTATGTGCAATGGTCTGAGGCGGATTATGATGTCATTCACCCGGGCTTAAAGTTTGCACAGGGGTATCGGGGTGGAAATTTGAAGGCCAAGACCATTCATTATAGTTTTCGCAATGTGGAGAATTTTATTGCCAAGATCAATCGTTACTCGACGCTGGAAGCAGTCAAATGGTATTTGGACGGGCGGAAAATGTCTTTAGGTAAGGCCATATGGCGGACGGTGGATCGGTTTTGGCGGCGTTTTATCGCTAACAAGGGATACAAGGATGGTTATTATGGTTTTGTAGCGGCGGTCTTAAGCGGTTTTCATGAATTTGCCGCGTACAGTAAATACAGGGAAATTAAAGAAAAAGGTTATTATTTAGACAGAAGTGTCAAAAGGCCCAATTCCATCGACATCGTAGGGGTCTCTTCAAGTGCGAGCGAAGCGACGAAGCAATCTCAATAATGGCTCAATTTTATCATCATATTTTTTATCAGAATATTTTCAGCCTGCCATCGACGATAATCAAGACTGTCAGGCGCAATTGCCAGGGCCGGAAATTTGAACCGGAAGTTGAAGCTTTGTCAGTGCTAGTGCGCCAAGGTTTTTTTTGTTTTGATGTGGGCGGGGCGTATGGCCGTTATGCTTTTCCCCTTTCACGTATGGTGGGGCCTCAGGGCAGAATATACAGTTTTGAGCCGGGAAGTTATAGTTACAAAGTGTTTTCATTTGTGAAAGCCTTTTTTGCTCTTAAAAATGTGGTCTTGATTAAAAAGGCAGTCTCCCATAAGCCGGGATCGATCGAGTTATGCCTGCCGCCGAAGAAATCAGGGAAGTTGGGCGCTTCATTGGCGCATATTCATTCAGGGAAAAAAGAAGACAGCTATTGTGAAACGGTGGATATGCTGACCTTGGATGATTTTGTAAGGCGTGAGAATCCGCCGCGCCTGGATTTAATTAAATGCGACACAGAAGGCTCGGAGTTATTAGTGTTTCAAGGGGGCAAGGACACCATCAAGCGGTTTAAACCCATTATACTGACAGAGATCGACGCTAATAACCTGGCCCGTTATGGGCACAAGCCGCCTGATATTTTGGATTTTTTTCGCACGTGGAATTATAGGCTCATGGTTTGGGAGGCGGGAACCTTTATCCCGGTCGCAACAGCAGAAAAGCCCGGGAACTATTTTTTTATACCGGAACATATAAATACTGTCATTCCCGCGAAAGCGGGAATCCATAACAAAACTAAATGAAAGTTATTTTTCTTGATAGAGATGGTGTCATTAACAAATTTCCTGGCAATGGCTTTTACGTGACCAAGGTCAAGGATTTCCATTTTATCCCCGGATCTTTGGAAGCGATCCGCGCGTTAACTCAAAGCGGGCACAAGATTTTTGTCATCTCCAATCAGGCCGGGGTGGGCAAGGGTGTTTATTCCTTGGATAAACTCAAACGTATTGATGCCAAAATGACTACGGCCGTCGAGAAATCAGGGGGTCTGATCCGTAAGAGTTTTTATTGCACACACCGCTCGGATGCCGGCTGTGACTGCCGCAAACCCGGTATCGGATTATTAAAAAAGGCCCTTAAATTCCTCAATAAAACCATTATCCACGCGCAAAAGGCTTTTTTTGTCGGAGATACCGAAGGCGATATCAAGACCGGGCATAATGCCGGTTGTAAAACTATTTTTGTGCTCTCAGGCCGCGAAGACCGCCGTTATATGCGTCAATGGACGGTCAAACCCGATTACATCGTCAAAGATTTGAAAGCAGCCACCCACATTATCCAAAATGAAAATTTTAGTCATACACGCAGCAGCCGGGGCCGGGCATAAAAAAGCAGCAGAGGCTATTTTCCACGGCTTAGAAGCCAAGGGTGGTTTTGACGTTCGTCTGCTTGACGCGCTGGATTACACCAATCCTTTTTTTAAGAAAATTTATCCGCGGGTTTATGTTTTTTTAGTTACCCGCCTGCCCTGGGTATGGGGATTTTTTTTTGCTTTGCTTGACATTCCCTGGATACAGCCGTTGGTGCGAGGTGTGCGGCGTTTGATGAACGGCTTTAATGCCCAAGCTTTGCAGAAATTTTTAATACAGGAGCAGTTTGATGGTGTTATCACGACCCAATTTTTGCCGGCGGAAGTTTGCGCGCATCTTAAACGCTTCGGGGCAATTAAATCCAAAATTATTTGTGTCGTGACGGATTTTGATGCGCATCGCATTTGGGTGAATGCGGGGATTGATGTTTATACAGCAGCCTGTGAATATACCAAAAATAAATTGATTGCTTTAGGCGTGACACCTGAAGAAATTTTTACGACCGGTATTCCCACAGATGCCAAGTTTGCCCGCCAACCCGATCCCGTTGTGTTAAAGAAAAAATTAGGACTTCAAGACGGGATGACCATTTTGATCGCTACAGGTTCTTTCGGCATGGGACCGATTGAAGAGCTTATGGGGTTGCTTGAAAGTTATCAACTGCTGATTGTTTGCGGGCATAACCGGGATTTATATGAACGCTTAAAGCCCAAAGCCCGCAAGAACGCGCATATTCTGGGATTAGTTGACAATATGGATGAATTGATGGCTGTCTCTAATGTCATGGTGACCAAACCCGGGGGAGTATCCATTGCGGAAGCATTGGTGAAAAAATTGCCGATGATATTTTTTAGCGCCATCCCGGGGCAGGAGACCAATAATATCAAGGTTTTAAGCACCTATGAGGTGGTGTCGCAGACTCAAAGTTCTTTACCCCAGATCGTTGAGACCATTCATGAGTGGGATTCTAATCCTAAAGATTTAGATGCTTTGCGCCGGCATATGAGCGAATTATCCAAACCCAATGCCGTCGCAGATATTATTGCGTTGCTGTGAATAATTTGGTCGTCATGCCCGACACTCACAGTTGTTCGTCATTCCCGCGAAAGCGGGAATCCAGACACGCGTGGACGGATGATACTGGTATATTGTTCTGCATACCAGCATCATCCTGCTAATGTTTTCCTCTATAACTTGCTTGGCGTCGCCTAACTATGATCGCTCAAGTTGTCTTCGATTTACCCCTCGATGGGCCTTTTGATTATTTGATCCCCGAGCATTTAGTTCCTCAAATTGCGATAGGGATGCGTGTCAAGGTATCTTTCGGTGCCAGGTCTCAAATTGGTTTTGTGATCGGATTACTTGGGGCAAGTGCCTTTTCCAAATTAAAACCCATACAGTCCTTGTGTGATGCCTCCGCGGTGTTTAACAGCCTGGATCTAACTTTTGCCCGTGACTTTTGTGCTTATTACGGCTGCAGCTTAGGCGAAGCGCTCAGTACGATCCTGAGGAATAAAGAAGATCATAAGCCCTCTATCTATCGCGACCATAAGCCGCTATTTTCTTTATACAGGTGCCCGCCCGGTTCCTACGCGGCTAAAATTCAAGAGATCATAGACGGATATATAAATTCCATGTCATTCCCGCCCCCGACAAATACATTCGGGGGTAAACTCCAACGGGAATCCAGTTTTCTAATTTTAGTTCCCGACGCTTTCAGGGGCCAGACGCTTTCCCAGCAGCTCAAAGGATCTGGGTCCGTCAAGATCGGCACGCGCTCTTCGGTGTTTGAATGTGACGGTCAGCATGATTGCGTCATTATGGTTGATGAAGAGGATCCTTCTTATAAGCAAGAACAGATGCCGATGTATGATGCCGCCCAAGTGCTTTTGACGCGTTCTAAAATTTATGGCTTTGATATAGCTTTTGTGGGTATTTCTCCATCGGTGGAACTGATGGCCCTGGCTTTGATCGGCAAAATTAAGCTTTTCGAAGAGCCGACTGCCAACGTCCCCTTAGCGAGGATGGTTGACTTGTCTAATTATAAATTCGTCCCGGGGTTGATTTCTCCACCGGTGCGTGATGCGCTGGAGGCAGCCTTGAAAGCAGGCAAGAAAAGTATTCTGGTTTTAAATCGCAGGGGATCGTATCGCCTTACCCGTTGTGTCGACTGCGCGGAAATTTTAAAATGCACCCACTGCGACAGCCCGCTGATCTATTCAAGGTCAGAAGGGAAATTTTTATGCCGCCATTGCACCTACACCGCACCCGGAGATACGGTTTGCCCGAAATGCCATAAACCCAGCTGGCGCTCACAGGGCATGGGGGTAGAACAATTACAAACAGAGTTAAAAAAATATTTTCCTCAGGCGAAGATCCTTGCTTTTGAGAGACAAAGTAAAAATTTGGTCCTCAAGCCGGACACTCATAATCATTCGTCATTTTCGAATGTAAACCCAAATATGTCATTCCCGAATGCAAATCCAAATTTGTCATTCCCGAATGCTTCTGTCGGGAATCCAGACATTCTCATTTCCACCCGGGCCGTCTTGCGTTTTCAAGGGATATTAAAGGTGCATCTCGCGGCATTCATTGATTTTGACGCGGAATTAAATCGTTTAGACATGCGTTCTGCTTTTAATGCCTTCAGTTTGGCGCTTCATATCAGCAGCATGGCGCTTGAATCGGTATTTATACAGACTCGTAACAGCGGCCATTATGTGCTTCAAAGTTTGTCTCGCGGCAAAACACAAGATTTTTACGACGAAGAATTGAAATTAAGAAAAGAATTTGGGTTCAGTCCGTTTAAACACTGGGTTAGAATAAGCTGGCGGGGTAAATCTGAAAAATCCACCCAGGAGTATGTTTTGCAAGTATATAATGTATTAAGTAAATCTTCATCTGAGAAGAACTATCACCTTACGCCTCCTTTGGCTGACGCGGTGGGCCGCAAACGTGACTGGTTTCGTTTTAATGTGATGGTGCAGGCCAATCAAGTGCCCCAAGCCGTGTCGTTTATAAAATCGACCCTTGCAAAAATCAAACGCCGTAGCAGGGTAATTGTAACGATGAAGGTAGATCCATAATGAAAATTATTTTTTTCGGCAGTGATGATTTTGCCGCGGTCCATTTGGAGCATCTGTTGACCTACGGGCATGAGGTCCTTGGGTGTGTCACCGGCCCGGATAAACCGCAGGGGCGGGGGATGAAGCTTTCCGTTTCGCCCATTAAACAGATAGCCTCACAGCGGCAAATCCCATGCCTGCAGCCTTTGTCCTTAAAAGACAGCGGTATCATCGACGTTTTGAAATCTTACGAAGCAGATATTTTTGTGGTGGTCGCCTATGGCCAGCTGTTGACGCGGGAAATCTTGGGATTACCCAAAATGCTTTGCATGAATGTGCACGGATCGCTTCTTCCCAAATATCGTGGGGCAGCGCCTGTCAATTGGGCTATTCTCAATGGAGAAAAAGAAACCGGTGTGACTGTTCAGAAAATGGTTTTGGCGCTCGATGCCGGTGACATTATCGCCCAGGAGAAGATGCGCATTGATGACGATGAGGATGCCACCCAATTGCGTAAACGGATGGCCTTGGTCGGAGCTAAGTTATTGGTCAAGGTTTTGGATAAACGGCCGTTAGGCCAATTTTCATTAAGCCCTCAGGATGAAACTCGGGTGACCTGGGCCCCCAAGCTGACCAAGGAGATGGGCAAAATTGATTGGAAAAAGCCAGCGCGATCGATCATTAATCAGGTGCGCGGGCTTCAGCCCTGGCCGGGTGTATACACTTTTTATAATGGTAAAATGCTTAAAATCATCCAGGCCTTAATAGGGGACAGCGCCCTATTTTTTATAAAAAATAGGGCGCTGTCCCCTATTCCGGGGCAGGTGATCAATGTCAGCAAAAATGGCATTCATGTTGCCTGCTCTGACAAAGCTATTTTAATCAAAGAAGTCCAGCCTGAAGCGGGCAAGGTGATGTCCTCGAATAGTTTTGCGTCAGGATATAAAATTCTTCCTGGAGATTTACTGTCATCCTGAGCCAAGTGAGGAATCGAATGTGAACGTGAGGCAACAACTACACGATTTCGACATATAGGATCTTAAAGTTTCTTAAGTTTCTTAAGATTCTTCGCTTCGCTCAGAATGACGTGGTATAATTCCCCTCATGTCTCAATTAAGAAAAGATCCCATTGTCGGCCGTTGGACCATCATTGCCACTGAGCGCGCCCGACGTCCGGCAGCCTTTGTGGACCATCAATCTACAATCACTGATCAGAAACATTGCCCCTATTGCCAGGATATTCCCTCCCCAGGTGTCTATGAGTCTCATGGGGTGAAGGTTGTCAATAGCAGAAGCCCTATTTTAAATGACAACAAACCTTTTGAACGTCGTGGCCATGGGCTTTATGATGTTTGCCACAGTTACGGCAGCCATGAGATCGTCCTGGAGGCCCCTTTGCATATCGCGAATATGGCGGATTTGCCGCCGGAGCAGATCAAGGCAGTTATGCAAACCTATGCTTTGCGTATGCAAACACACCGCAAGAATCCTTTCATTGAATATATTTTAGCGTATAAAAATTATGGTGTTGCCGCCGGCAGCCGCAATATCGGGCACTCCCGTTCGCAGATCATGGCGGTGCCGGTTTTGCCCATGCGTGTTAAAGATAAGACCAGGGGGGCAGAAAAATATTTTAATTATCATGAGCGCTGCCTGTTTTGCGATATGGTAAGTCAGGAGTTAAAAAACAAGGAGCGGGTAGTCGTCGAGAACGAACATTTTGTGGTGATCACTCCCTTTGCCTCACGGTTTCCTTTTGAGACCTGGATTTTGCCTAAAAATCATCATTGTGATTTCGCTGACGGCATTGCGGGGCATGAAGATTCGCTCGCAGCCATTATGAAAGATATATTATTGCGTTTTAAAATAGGCCTAAACGACCCCGCGTATAATTATATGATACAGACCTCTCCTGTCAAAAATCCGTCTTTGTTTAAAGATTATTATCACTGGCATATTGAAGTCATGCCGAGGTTAACACGGGTGGCCGGTTTTGAACGGGGTACGGGTTTTTATATTTGTCCCATCCCGCCGGAGATGTCTGCGGCTTTTTTAAGAGAGGTTGATATTCATGCCCGAACTTAGACGAGATCCGGTGGTCGGACGTTGGGTGATCATTGACAGCGATCACCTCAAGGGTCCTTTGGATTTTTTCAAAGATGACAATACGCCCACGGCCCAAGCGATCTGCCCGTTTTGTCCCGGACGAGAGTACCAGACACCCCAGGAAGTTGACGCGGTGCGTCCCCGGAACAGCGTTGTTGATACGCCCGGATGGCTGGTGCGGACAGTGCCTAATAAATTTCCGGTTTTAAGTTCCGAGGGACCGCTTCTAAAAGACGGCATTGGCGTTTATGACCAGATGACCGGCATTGGCGCTCATGAAGTTTTGATCGAAGGCCCTGATCATGATAAAAGCCTCACCGAATTGGCCATGGAAGAAATGCAGGCGGTGATAAGCCAGTACCATGGCCGTTTTCGTAAACTGTCCAATGACAACCGTTTTAAATATGTGGTGATTTTTAAAAATTTTGGTTTTTCTGCCGGGGCCACGGTTGAGCACACCCACAGCCAGATTATTGCTTTGCCCATGGTCCCTAAAACCGTGCTGGAAGAACTTAAAGGGGCTGAACATTATCATCAATACCGCGGCCGCTGTGTATTTTGCGACATGATTTCCCAGGAATATCAGGATAAAGAGCGCATCGTCGTGGAAAACAGCGGTTTTTTGGCTTTCTGTCCTTACGCGCCGCGTTATGCTTTTGAAACCTGGATCATCCCTAAAGGACACAGTGCGGATTTTTCTAATACAGATGAAGCCTCTCAGGCGCATTTGGCGCAAATTTTGCAAGACGTGCTCAAAAGGGTCAAGAAAGTTTTAGGAAATCCTTCGTATAATTATTATCTGCATACGGCTCCCATAGGGTATGCTCATTTGGCGTGTTATCATTGGCATATCGAAATTATCCCGAAGTTGACCCGCAGTGTTGGTTTTGAGTGGGGGACTGGATTACATATAGTGCCGACCTTCCCGCAAGACTCAGCTCGTTATTTACGAGAAGCATAGCTGGGCAAGAAACAGGGAATATTTTAAGGGGGAGCTTGAATATTTGACAATTCAGGGTTTTTCAGTAGAATAGGTTTTTTGTTTGCGCCTCAAATTTATGCCGAGATAGCTCAGGTAGTAGAGCGCAGGACTGAAAATCCTGGCGTCCCCAGTGCAAGTCTGGGTCTCGGCACCATTCTTTTAAATTAATTCCATAATATATGATGTAATTAGAGAAACTGGACATCTTCGACGAAATCTGATATAAATTAACACCTATTCTTTGACGTGGTATATTTAATTATGTCCCTGTAGCTCAGATGGATTAGAGCAACAGCCTTCAATAGGAGCCTTCATGGGGAATAAGAACCTATGAAGTGAATGTCGCTAATTCGGTGAAACCCCTTCAATCAGGGCAATACCGAGCTACCCAAATGGGGAGCGTAGAGACTTTACACGACGGGGCTGAGATGCCTAAGAGAAAGTCCGGCCAGCAAACCTCAAATGAGGCGGTTAAGGTAACTTAATGCTGGAAGCTAAGCTGTGGGTCGCACGTTCGATTCGTGCCAGGGACGTTGATTTTTTATGGTGTCATTTGTGGTGGGTGTAGCTCAGTTGGCAGAGCGCAAGAATGTGGCTCTTGAGGTCGCGGGTTCAAATCCCGTCACTCACCCCAGTTTTAAAGTCCCTGCTCAACTTCTAGAAAAATAAGTCGATATTCATGCCCATTAAATGGAAATACTGCATCACTTTATTAACAGTTTTTATTTTAGGTTTTGAAATTTATCACCGCAGCAGTCTCCCTCCTTATGGTCATCCCATTAATGAGTTAAGTGATAATTATTGGGGTGTTATTACTGACATTGCCCATCGCTGGCGTAATTTTGATTTTAGTTTTTGGAACATGGAGCTGGGGGGAGGGATGAGTCTTTTTACGTCAGGGGAATATCCTTTGCTCAACCCAACTAATTTTTTAGCCTGGTTTTTGAACGATGATGTGTTTTATAAAGTGAAGTTGATCGAGCCCTATGTCCTGGGATATTTCTTCATGATGATTTTATTATGGGATGTTTTTAAGACCCGTTGGTATGTCGCGTGTTTTGGTGGATTAGCATATATCGGTTTGACATTTGCCAAGGCCACAACCATGGCAGAGTCTCCGTATTTTCTTTATGGCTGCGGTCTTTTTCCTGGAATGGTGTTCGTAGCGATGAAATTATTTCAGAAGCACGTTTACCTCGCAGCAGCCGGGGTTGGTGCTTTTTTGGCATTGCAATTTTTGGGTGAAGGGGTCACGCAGGTCCCGCAATTGATCATCTGGTGGACAATATTTTTTACAATTTATCTCATGCACGAAGGCTTTAGCTTAACTACGATTAAGAAAGGGTTTTTAACGATTTTAATCTTGGTCGGGACCACAGTTGGTTTAAGCGCTGTCCAGATTGTTCCCACTGCCCATTTTTTTCATTACGAATCGGCACGGCTTGTCGGCGGAAATTATCCCATCAATAATTTTATGATTTTTACTGATAATCCGCGAGGATACCTGTTCCACTACATGTGGGCGGCGTTGATGGCTGCAGGGCCTATTCGGACTAAGGGGGTACTCGTTTTGGTATTGGTATGTTTGGCCTTGTCTTGCGTGCATTTCGGCCGTATTTTTGCCAGGGCGCACTATAAGAGTTTTATTTATCAAGCCTGGAGCGCCATTATCATTTATTTTTTGGTTCCTCCCATGGCGGGCCTTATTGTTCAAGTATGGCCATTTTTAAAAGGGCTTTTCAACTTTATGACGTTCTTTAGTTTTCGTTACGGTTTGCATATCCTGGATTTTTGTATGGTTTTGAGCCTTTGTTTGATCCTTAATGACGATCAGTTGTCTTTTCGGATTGAAAAGAACGATTGGGTACGCGGTGGATTAGGAATTGTCTTTTTGGTCTTGGCTGTATGCGTTTGTTTGGTCCCTTGCCTGGTATTTTTGTCACCCGGTTTTGCGAAATGGTTTACTTTGAGCCCTTATTTTATGCTCCCCAACTTACAATATGGATTACGTTTTTTATTCAAATCATTGGCATTGATTTTTTTGATTGTTGTTCGACCGGCACGGAAGATTTTTTACCTGGCCCTTATTATTTTATTGATAGGAATGGGGTTTATGATGTTGTTGGATTGTTTTAGATGGTATGAAAAGGGTTCCCGCACACATCCGGAATTATATCAGCTGACCAGTCCGGAGCATGAGTATTACGCCCAAGCCAAAGGTAAATATATCATTCCTTATATAAGCACGGAACCGCAATGGGTCATCCATAATTATAATATGCTTTATGGCGTACATGGGACATGTGGTTCCATGGCGCTGGCCCCCTTACGTATAAATAAATTTGAGTTTTATTATAATAACCGGTTTCATAAAGATATCGCCACCATGCCTTTTCAAGGCAATGATGCCATTTTTCTTGGTATTGATGGGCCTCTTCCCCCCTCATTTACCACGTACTTCCCCATCGATTTTACGATAATCAATAAAAGCAGATTTTTGTCATGGGAAGGTTTTGTTAAAGTGGTTTCGGGGGATAAATATGATGTTTATCAACGGGCAAGCCCCACACCGCAAGTTTATTTTTCCAACCGTTTACAAATTGTCCCTTTACCTGAATTGGTGCGTAAATTTGATGAACCTCGTTCGGATGCAGTCTATGTTGCCTCCGAAGATGCGCGGGCATTGGGCTTGTCGCCGGTCAGCCTGGTCTCTGAAACGGCACAAGCGCATTATAGGAATTATAATGTAAAAAAAGAAGACCATTTGACTTTTGAAGTAATGGCCGATAAAGATATTTTTGTGATTGTCCCTCAGCGTTTTGAGGCGGGTTGGAAAGTTATGGTTGACGGTATCAAGGTACGAACTTTTCCCGCGGATTATCTATTTTTAGGTTTCCGTGTTCAAGGGGGACATCATGCCGTTAAATTGCGCTATGTTCCACCGGGGTTTTGGATGGGGGCAGTTGTTAACATTCTTAGTATTATGGGGGTTATATTCTTATTCAGAAGATTTTATTTGCCATGAAATAGATGAAATTAATGTCCCGCCAGCGACCCCATACAGTACACCCAGTCGAACCCTCTGTGGCTAATAAAGTTGCAGAGGTTTTGTTTTTACCTATACAATGGACTATACAAATCCTATACAATATGTTAGACTTTCTTCATGTTTAAGCCCACATATCGTTTCACGCCTTTCTTAATTAAGTGTCTCGAGCAGATTGCTTCCCAAAAGGTTACCATTGATCAAATTGGCAAGAAGTCTCCTCTGAAAATAAGTGTAGCCCGGGACAGTTTTAACCGCAGCGTCCATTCATCTACTTGGATAGAAGGAAATTTGCTTTCTTTGGCACAGGTGGCGGCTTTATCGGCAAATAGGGACATAGTAGCCCAAGAAAAGCAGAAACGTGAAGTTAGAAATTGTATTAAAGCTTTAAGATGGGTCTTGCAACATAAGAGTTCCGTGTTAAGTGAGGTGAAGCTTTTAAAATTGCATGAAATGATGACCAAAGGGCTTTTGCCTCAGGCGTGTTACGGGCGATTTAGAGGTATTCAAAATTATATTGTTAACGCAAAAGGTCAAATTATCTTTATCCCACCCTCACCCTCAAAAGTAAGGCAGGGAATGAATGGCCTTTTTGTATGGTTAAAACAGCATCACACAGAACATGCTATTATTCGTAGCGCTATCTTCCATCATGAGTTTGTAAGTATTCACCCATTTGTTGATGGCAATGGCCGAGTGGCTCGTGCTGCATCTCAATGGATATTGTTTGCTGATCATTATGATCCATTGTGGACATTAGGGTTAGATGAATATTTTGCTCAAGATAGGAGTAAATATTACGATATAATTCAACAGACTCGTGAAATGGATAATGACTATACTTATTGGATTGAATATATAGCTAAGGGTTTATTAGAAGCAATTCAGCGTGTTTCTAAGCGAATTAAAGAAGAGACGCGTAGGTATAAACAAATCAAATTGACCCCTAAGCAAAATGCATTGTTGGATTTATTAGAAAAAAATGGAACGTTGGGATCGGCAGAGATTTGTCAACACATGAACATCAATCGTGCCCGTGTTAATCAGCTCATTGCGCCTTTGGTTAAGTGTGGGGTAGTGATAAAGGAAGGAACAACCCGGGCTGTTAAATATATTATGGCTTGAAGTGGTTAGAAGGTGGTCAAACCAGCCACCACTCTTTTATAAGTGCTGGTACAATTAATTGGAGCAGGTCAGTAAAAAAGGGGGGATATGAGTATGGTAATGTTGCCTTTTATTTTCATTTTAGGGTTTATTATAATTTCAGGGATCAGGATTATCCAGCAGTATGAAACAGGCGTTGTTTTTCAACTCGGCAGATATTCAAGAACGCTTCAGCCCGGGCTCAATCTCATCATTCCTTTGATCGAGTCGGCAAGGGTTGTCGATATGAGGGTATTGACTAACGATATTCCTAAACAACAAGCAATCACTAAGGATAATGTACCGGTATCGATCAATGGCGTTGTTTATTTCCAAGTCGTGGATGCTCAAAATGCTGTTATTAAGGTTCAGAATTATTTGTATGCGGTTTCTCAATACGCGCAGGCGGCGTTGAGGGATGTGGTCGGCGGGATGACCTTTGATGATCTTTTGGCGGAACGGCAGAAGATCGGTGATGAAATTGAAGTGATTATTCAAAAGCAGGCGGAGACCTGGGGGCTTAAAGTTACGGCGATCAAGCTTCTGGATGTGGATGTGCCTGAAGACTTAAAGAAGATGATGTCTCGGCAGGCTTCTGCAGAAAGAGAAAAAAGGGCAAACATTACCAAGGCAGAAGGGGATAAGTTAGCCGCTGTCAATCTCGCGGCAGCGGCAAAAACAATGACCGAATCTCCAGGGGCCATGCAGTTAAGAACACTTCAAACCATTGATGGTCTGGGGCCCACACCATCCAATACCGTTGTTCTTGCGGTCCCGGTGGATATCTTGGAATCGGTCAGAGCACTGACAGTTAAACTCACAGAAAAGAAACAGGAATAAGGGGCTATTCCATTGGTGCCATTTATTTTATCCTCAGATGGCCGACTTCTGTTTTTGACCCGCATTCTGCGACTATTCGGTTACGGATTTTTATCCGTTATTCTTGTGATTTATTTGAAGGCCATGGCCTTAAGTCAATATCAGATCGGTTGGCTTCTGGCATTAACGTTGGTTGGTGATGCGGTGATTTCTTTGGGGATTTCGCTTATTGCTGATACCGTCGGTCGCAGATGCATGCTTCGTGTGGGAGCTCTTTTGATGGTGTTTGCCGGTATCTTATTTGCTTTTACCAACAATTTTATTTGTTTACTTTTGGCCGCGATCATTGGAGTTATTAGTCCAAGTGGCAATGAAGTGGGGCCGTTCCTTGCGATTGAGCAGGCGTCTTTGTCCCATCTTGTTGGCGATGACAAGCGTACTGGTGTTTTTGCCTGGTACAATTTATTTGGGTTTAGTGCCACAGCCTTGGGGGCGTTGATGGTCGGTATTTTATTTAAAACCCTTGTTGGCATAAGGGTAGATGCTTTGAGCAGTTATAAAATAATTGTGCTTATTTATGCACTGATGGGTCTGGTGTTATGGTTTTTGTTCGGTAAACTTTCTAAAAATATTGAAGTCAGCTCAACTGAGGGGCCATTAAACTTTGTATCCCTTGCCGCCAGCCGCTTAGGCATTCATCGATCCTTGGCGGTAGTGCTGCGTTTATCGTCGCTTTTTGCATTAGATGCTTTTGCTGGTGGTTTTATTATGCAGTCTTTGTTGGCGTATTGGTTTCATGTGCATTTTGGTGCTGATATAGCGGTTTTAGGCGGTATATTTTTTGGGGCTAACCTTTTGGCTGGGATTTCTTCACTTTTAGCCGCGCGGTTGGCAAAACACTTCGGGCTTATTAACACGATGGTCTTCACACATTTACCCTCTAATATTTTGTTGATCCTGATTGTGTTTATGCCGAATTTGACTTGGGGCACGATTGTTTTTCTTGCGCGTTGCGCCATTTCCCAGATGGATGTGCCAACGCGCCAGGCGTATGTGATGGCCGTCGTGACGCCATCGGAGCGTTCCGCCGCAGGTGGAATCACTAATGTTGCTCGTACACTGGGGGCATCGATAGCACCGCTTTTGGCCATGCCGTTACTGGGAAACCCGGTACTTGTCAGCATGCCTATTATTCTGGCCGGTGGGTTAAAAATTATTTATGATTTATTACTGTTTCATCATTTTAGAAAAATTAAACCGCTTGAGGAACGCCGATGAATTTCGGAAATAATTTTGAAATAACCCTTTTAAACAAAGAAGATTTTGTCTAAGATGACCATAAGGAGGATAATAAGATGTTGCGCAAATGGATGATAGCGACCGGTGTTTTGGTTGGGCTGCTTGGGGTGGTGTTGGCAATTCAGTTTTTAGCAGTCAGATATTTGGAACACACGACGCTATTTCATCCCGGCGTGGGCATCGATCTTACGCCTGAAAGCGTAGGACTGGATTTCGATGATCTTTATTTAAAGACGGCGGATGGCCTTTTGATCAACGCCTGGTTTGTGAAGGTTTCTAATAAGGCGGTAACAATCCTTTGTGCTCATGGCAATGAAGGGAACATGGACGATGGGGACCGTTTAGAGAAGCTCAAATTTTTTCATGATCTCGGTTTCAATGTTTTGATGTTTGATTACCGCGGTTATGGCCGAAGTCAGGGCTTTCCCACAGAGCAGGGCGTCTATCTGGATGCTCAGGCAGCGTATGATTATCTTAAAACCCGTTCGGACATTGACCAAAATCGTATCATAGCTTACGGAGCTTCTTTAGGCGGGGCGGTGGCCATCGATTTGGCTACCAAAAGAAAATTAGCGGCTTTGATTGTTGATTCCTGCTTTACCAGCGCTAGAGATATAGGTGTAGAATGGTATCCCTTTCTGCCTGGTTGGATGATGAGCTTCAAATTTGATAATGTTTCTAAAGTGGGGAATTTAAATATCCCTAAACTCTTTATGCATAGCGCTCAAGATGAAATGGTCCCCCGGGAGGTGGGTGAGCGTCTTTTTTTAGCCGCAGCCAACCCCAAAGAATTCCTTGTGACCAGCGGTGGGCATAATGATGGACAGTTCCTGCGTGTCCTGACCATGAAGGCGCAGTTTAAGAAATTTCTGACAAAATATGGATTTATAGACAATCAAATAACATCAGATAAGAAATGAATAAGAACAGTAGCCAGGGAAGATCACCAGTAAAGCCTTCTGAATCTTGCTGAATACCGTTTGATCCATTTGCGGGAGGCCTCTTCTAGGGAAATTTCTTTACCTAATTGTAACCTAAGCATGTCCCTGTAGCCGGCGATAAGATAGATCTGTTCGATCATTTTAGCTTTGAAAGCTTCTTGGGTCCTTAAAAAGTGCACAGCGATATCATAAAGTTTTGTCTCTGCATTGTAAATACAGCGGACAACCTGCGCCCTGACATTAAAGACCTTGTTCTCAAAAGGCATTTTGATCGCAATCCTGGATTCAGGATCAACCTGATGCTTGGAAGGAAACAACAATCCCCCTAAGCTTACATCGATCGTCCGTGAATGGATATTTTCTTGTTCTCTTTTTAAACTTTTTTCAATAACTTTATACGAGAGAGGTAAACACAGCGGGTGACGAATGAAATGGCGGTATTCGATCACTTGCATAGGCGTCCTTAGGTTCGATTGTTAGAATTATTTTATTATAACATATCCTCTGCGCATTGGGTCCAATTAAATAACTTACGGTGATTAATAAATTGCAGAGGGTTTCTGTTTGGAGTAGAATGGAAACACTTTATTCCTGTTTCTTGTCATTCCCGCGAAAGCGGGAATCTATAAGGAGGTGTTTGAGATGGCAAAATTTTTAATGTTAGGCAAGTATTCTGTTGATGGAGTCAAAGGGATTGCGGCAGAACGTACGAAAAAAGTGGTGAAGGCAATTCAAAAATCCGGAGGCAAAGTTAATGCGATGTATGCCTTATTGGGCAGGTATGATCTGTCGTTCATTGTAGATTTTCCCGGGAATGCAGGTGCCATGAAAGCTTCCATTGCAATTACGAAATTAACCGGCATCGGATTTACCACCTCCCCGGCAATACCTGTTGAGGATTTTGATAAGATTTTAGGGTAGTATTCAAATTTTAGGGTTTTTTATGTTAAATTTCAATGTATGAAAAGAATCTTTAAATTCTCCATAGCTTCTTTGCTGGCGATATGCCTGGCGGTCACAACGCTTGTCTGTTGCTGTTCTGCCTCGGCTGCGATGGCGTATTTCCATAAAGCGGCTATGTGCAGCCATTGCCCGGCCACAAGTTCCCACGATAATTCTTCCAATCCAGCAGGAACATGCCAGCAGCAATTGACAAGTGCTGAATTTTCTCATAGCCAAACTATTTCTTCATCGACTGTATCAGTTATCTCTTTCCCAGCGCCTGTTTTTTTCGATAAGCACCTAACGACCTTATCATCTTCTTCGTCCTTAGCCTATCCACCCGGTAGTCCACCCTTGGATACAAGTTTTACTCCGCTTTATCTTAGAACCTTCAATCTACGTATTTAATTCCCTAAAGTGTGTCAAAAGGCCCAACATCATCGTCATTGCAAGCTCTTTTTCGAATGTCGTAGAGCTTTAGGGCGTGGCAATCTTTTTAAAGAGAGTCTTCTGCCTGCGAAAGCAGGCAAGACTTCGTTGCTGCGCTCCTCGCAAGGCACACCTGATTGGTACATTTTTAAATGCCATCTACAGAAGGAATTTTATGAAAACTAAAAATATTATTCTGATTATTATTCTCGCTGTTATAGCCCTGGAGATCTGGGTGTTTGTCACACAGCATAATACATCTACACAGGCATTCGGCCAACGGAGGCACCATGACGTCTATTATTGTCCTATGCACCCGTTTTACACCAGTGATAAACCCGGGATATGCCCCATTTGCCAAATGGATCTGGTGAAAAGATTAGGCAACCCCAAGGCTGAATTGCAGCAGCAAATAGCTGAATCTAAGAAATCAAACTCTGCAGCACAGGATTATGTCACCATTTCTATACCAGAACAAAAGCAGCAGTTAATTGGAGTTCGGACAGCTGTTGTAATTAAAAAAAGCGTTGTAAAAACCATTCGGGCAGCCGGACGAGTGGCCTATGATCCTGATCTTTATAAAGCAGAAACCGATTATGTAGAAAATTATATTGCTTATATGCGGTTGGACCGCCGCTTAAATGCAGGGAGTTATACCATCCAGGATGCCAAAAGAAAACTTAAAGAAGAAGAGCTGGATTTAAGTCATATGGGAGCAACTGAGCAAACTGTTGCCAAATTGCGCCTTAATAAATTTCCTGATCATAGCTTACTTGTTACTCATCAAGGAGGGGCGATAATCTTTGCAGAAGTTTTTGGATCTGATTTAAATTTTATAGATGTCGGCCAAAAAGCAATCATCGAAGTCCCTGATTTTCATGAAACATTAAAGGGTGTTGTGCAAAGCATCGACCCGGTGATTGATTCAACATCCCGTACAACACGAGTACGCATTTATGTAAATACTGACACTGAGCTCTATTCCAATATGTTTGTCCGCGTTCAGATGCCTGTAATACTAAAGGAAGCCATCATTGTGCCCAGGGATGCGGTCATGGACACCGGGGTACGTAAAGTCGTATTTGTCCAAAAAGAGAAAGGGACATTTGAGCCGCGGGACATTCAAACCGGCTGGGAAACAGATGACGGTTATGAAGTCACATCAGGTTTAAAAGAAGGAGAACGCATTGTGGTCAGTGGTAATTTCCTTTTGGATTCTGAAAGCCGTGTACAAGCTGGCTTAGATCAGGAGGATAGCCATGGTCAATAATACAGAGAAAAAAGAAAGCTGGATAGAGAAGCTGATCGGCTTTTCAGCCCAGAACAAATATTTGGTGCTTGTTTGTGTAGCGACATCCTTGGTTGCAGCCATTTGGTCTATTCAAAATATCCCTTTGGATGCTATTCCTGATTTATCCGATTCCCAGGTTATTATTTATTCCCGCTGGGACCGCAGCCCAGATATTATTGAAGATCAGGTCACCTATCCAATCGTTTCTTCCTTATTAGGTGTTCCCGGGGTCAAAGCGATACGCGGATTTTCGGATTTTGGTTTTTCTTATGTGTATGTCATTTTTAAAGACGGAACTGACATTTACTGGGCCAGAAGCCGGGTACTGGAGTATTTAAGTAAAATTATCCCGCGATTGCCGGAAGGCGTTAAAACAGAGTTGGGGCCTGATGCCACAGGAGTGGGCTGGGTGTATCAATATGTCTTGGTTGATAAGACCGGTAAACATGATTTGCAACAGTTACGCAGTTTTCAGGATTGGTATTTACGTTATCATCTTCAAAGTGTGCCTGGAGTGGCCGAAGTGGCTTCTTTGGGTGGATTTGTTAAGCAGTATCAAATCACCGCTGATCCGGATAAATTATTGGTTTACAACATTCCCATAACTAAACTTATCGATGCCGTGAAGAATGGTAATGAGGAATCAGGTGGGGGGCTTGTGGATTTTACCGGGGCTGAATATATGGTACGTGGCCATGGGTATGTGAAATCCATCCGAGACCTTGAGCAAACTGTGGTCAGTGTCGATCAAAATGGCACGCCGATTCTTGTAAAAGATGTAGCCAGAGTGGGCACAGGCCCTGAACTGCGTCGTGGTTTATCTGATTTAGACGGCCAAGGGGACGTGGTGGGCGGCACCGTAGTGATGCGCTTTGGTGAAAATGCCCTGAATGTCATCAATAGAGTTAAAGGCAAACTCAAAGAAATCCAATCGTCCTTGCCGGAAGGCGTTGAGTTGAAAGTTACCTATGACCGATCCGAACTTATCTTAAGAGCCATTGAGAATTTACGGCATCAGTTGACTGAAGAAATGATCATTGTCAGCTTGGTGATTTTATTTTTTCTTTGGCATTTTCCATCGGCTTTTATTCCGATCATCACTATCCCAATTGCCGTCATATTGGCGTTTATTCCTTTATTTGGAATGAAATTGACATCCAATATTATGTCTTTGGCAGGCATCGCCATTTCCATTGGTGTTCTAGTCGATGGAGCCATTGTGCAGATGGAAAATGTTTATAAGCATCTGGAATATTGGGAGACAGGAGGCCGTAAAGAAGATTACCGAGAGGTTTGTCTTAAAGCCCTTAAAGAAGTCGGGCCGGCGGTGTTTTTTTCTTTACTGGTCATTGCGGTTTCGTTCCTGCCCATTTTTACGTTAGTTGATCAGGAAGGGCGTTTATTTAAACCATTGGCATGGTCTTGGACTCTCTCCATGGCCATTTCTTCCATTCTGGTTGTAACACTGAATCCCGCATTGCGTATGTTGCTTTTACGGGTTAGGCCTTCCCGTTCAAAGATTATCGATGCTTTAATGGTTGGTAAATATTATCCGGAGGATAAGCATCCGGTCAGTCGTGTTTTGTTTCGCATGTATGACCCTGTGTGCCGGTTTGTGCTGCGTTATCCTAAGCAAGTTATCATCGTGGCCATTGTTTTGATGCTGACAACTGTTCCTATTTATTTAAAATTGGGATCAGAATTCATGCCGCCTTTATGGGAAGGGGACATTCTCTATATGCCCATCACCATGCCGGGTCTTGGCGTTCCGGAGGCTAAAAAATTATTACAAATCGAGGATTATGTCATTAAAAGTTTTCCCGAAGTCGAACGGGTTTGGGGTAAATCCGGCCGCATGGAAAGCTCGACGGACCCGGCGCCGCTTTCGATGATGGAAACGGTTGTACTTCTAAAACCTGAGAATGAATGGCCTAAAATCCATCGTTGGTATTCGAGCCTTCCCTCATTCTTGCAAGCGCCGTTTAAAACCTTTTGGCCTGATCATATCTCTCATCAAGAATTAACTGACCAAATGGACACGGCCTTGCAGATTCCCGGGAACACCAATTCTTGGACTATGCCGATTAAAAACCGTATCGATATGTTATCGACGGGTGTACGCACACCGATTGGCATTAAGATTTTGGGGTCGGATATTAATGAAATTGAGCGTATCGGGACCCAGTTAGAGGGGATTATCAAAAATATTCCTGGTACCAGAAGCGTCTATGCGGAGCGCACCGCTGGAGGATATTTTCTGGATTTTGATTTAAAACGCGATCAGTTGGCCCGTTATGGCCTTTCTGTCCATGACGCGCAAATGACTATTTCGTCTGCCATCGGTGGTGAAAATGTCACGACCACTGTCGAGGGACAGGAGAGGTACAATGTGAATGTCCGTTATCCACGGGAATTACGCGATAGTGTGGAAAAATTGAAACATGTTTTAATTGCGACACCTTCAGGGGCGCAAATTCCTTTAGGGGAAGTCGCGGATATTGTTCTGCGGGCCGGCCCCTCGATGATCCGCATTGAAAACGGTTTACTGGCCGGCTACGTCTACGTGGATGTATCAAGCAGTGATATCGGTACCTATGTGGATGAGGCCAAGCGGGTCGTAGAGCAGCAACTACAATTGCCGGAAGGCTACGGACTTTTGTGGAGCGGCCAGTATGAGAATATGCTAAGGGTGCGTGAAAGCCTCAAAATTGTTTTGCCTTTGACGCTTTTTATCATCGCGTTTTTGTTATTCATAAATACCAAGTCAATGGTACAGACCGGTATTGTGCTTTTATCTGTGCCATTTTCATTAGTTGGCGCCATTTGGCTTTTGTGGGCCTTAGGATACAACATTTCTATCGCCGTGTGGGTTGGAATGATTGCGCTTATGGGCCTTGATGCGGAAACAGGTGTTTTGCTTCTTTTGTTTATGGAACTTGCTTACAAAGAAGCTATCCAACAAAACCGCATGAATACCCATAAGGATTTAAAAGACGCGATTGTTCAAGGTTCCGTACGCCGTTTACGTCCTAAAATGATGACGGTCATGGCCGCATTCGTTGGCCTCTTGCCTATTATGTGGTCAACCGGAGCAGGGGCGGATGTGATGAAACGTATTGCGGCACCCATGGTCGGCGGGCTGGTGACGTCTTTTGCACTCGGACTTTTAGTGTATCCGGCCATTTATTATCTTTGGAAAGCGAAGTTTGAATTAAAGGGAAAACTCAAATAATGATTCTGTAAAAAGTTTTATGAAGAATACGAATGAATAGGGTTGAGGGGGGTAGAATGAACAAAATTGTAGTATTAGCGTCAGGGATCATTTTATTCAGCACGGGTTTGGTTTTCGCCCAGCAAGCACCGCCGCAAGAATCGATTCAATCCACAGCTGTTCAACCGGTGGATGTCGGCAATAAAATTTGTCCTGTTTCCGGCAGACCGATTGGCGTGATGGGACCGGGCGTCCAGGAAGAATATAAAGGGAAAATTTATACCTTATGTTGCGGAGGATGCATCGGTATTTTTGAGAGCGACCCTGAAAGGTACAGCAAAATTGCCGACGATGAAGTTAGAGGGCAGCAATAGCAAAGAAAGGGTGTGTTATGAGTAAAGAATTGCTATATAGTTTGATCTTTGGTTTGGTTTTAATAGCATGGTTGATGTTCGCGCCAAGGCTGGGATTTTTGGGGGGCGGATGTTGCGGCTTAAATCGGCCAAAAGTGTTTTCAGCAAATGCCATATATGTCGGCAATAAGATCTGTCCTGTTTCCGGCAGGCCCATCGGCGTAATGGGACCGGGTGTCCAGGAAGAATATAAAGGAAAGGTTTATACCTTATGTTGCGGCGCCTGCGTCAGCACCTTTGAAAGTGACCCTGCAAGGTACAGCAAAATCACCAACGATGAAGTCAAAGGACAAACCCAATGAAATTATTCAACGGGAGGGATGTATGAACAAAGTCGTAATTTTAGTACTAATTGGGATTGCTTCAGTAGGCATAGGGATGGTTCTCGCTCAGAAAATTATCCAGCCACAGACCACGGTTCAAGATGGATCAGCTCAACCAGCGGTTCAGGAATTTCCCCAGTTGCAGGGGGGTTGCTGCGGACAGAGCACGGCAACAGGTCAACCAGCGGTTCGGCAAGTTCCCTCGTTACAGGCTGAGGTTCAAAACACAGCAGCTCAACCGGTGCAAGTCGGCAATAGAATTTGTCCGGTGTCCGGTAGACCTATTGGCGTGATGGGACCGGGCGTCCAGGAAGAATATAAAGGAAAAATTTATACCTTATGTTGCGGCGGCTGCATTGGACGTTTTGAAAGTGACCCTGAAGGGTATAGCAAAATTGCCGATGATGAAGTCAAAGGACAAGCCCAATAGGGAGGTAGGAAATGAAAGATCAAGTTTGGTTTCCATAGCCCCGGCGTTTGGGTTAAATAAACAGAGCACGTTTTTTATTTTTATAGTGATTATGTTTTCGTGTTGTTTTATGATGATGCGCAGAAGTGGTTGCAGTGGTTCTCATAAGCAAGAGGATCAAAAAGACAAACAGGATCATCATTGCTGTCATTAACAACTTTGCAATTGTCTTCATTAAAAGTAATTATTGATTAGCTTAAGGAGCCGTTATGGATTTAAATATCCTGATCGCGTTGAAACATTTTGTAACAGTCACAAAATTACATCCTATCCTTGTGAATTTTACGGCCGCCTTGGTGCCTGTATCGGTTGCCAGTGATTTATTGGCCGGTTATTTTAAAAATCAATCCCTGCGCGATACTGCCTGGTGGACTCTTGTTTATGCCGCCATCATAACCCCTTTTACGGCCCTAAGCGGCTGGCTTTTCTGGATGAAGGATGATAACGGCGCAGTAGGCATGACAGTCCATAAATGGCTTGGAACGGTTCTGGTGATATTCTTAGCTGGTTTGTGCCTTTGGCGATGGCAATTCCATCGGCAACAGGGAGAGGTTAGTGCGGCATACTTTGTTTTGGCCGTTGTCGTAGTTGCTTTGCTTGTTGTTCAGGGTTATTTGGGAGGGGCAAAAGCATTTAGTGGTACGTAACGCAGGAGACATTGATGTGGGCGCATATTCCCGAACATATAAATCCGGTCGCTTTTACCATCGGCCCTATAAGCGTTCATTGGTATGGGGTGATGTATGCCGTGGCATTTTCTATTGTTTATTTTTTAGTGCTTTACAGGATAAAAACAGAAAAAATAAATTATTCCAAAGAGACTATTGATGATTTTATGTGTTTGGGTATCATCGCTATTTTATTGGGGGGCAGGCTGGGGTACATACTATTTTACAATCTTGGTTATTTTATTGAGCATCCGTTAAATATCATTTCACCTTTAGATTATGCGCGAGGATTTCATTATGTTGGTTTTTTTGGCATGTCTTACCATGGCGCGCTTTTGGGTTTTTTGTTTGCTCTTATCATGTTCTGCCGCAGAAGAAAAATAGATTTATGGCGCTTTTCAGATCTTTTTATTCCGGCGATTCCTTTAGGATATACTTTTGGCAGGCTGGGTAATTTTATAAACGGAGAGTTGTACGGCCGCATAACCACCGTACCATGGGGCATGTATTTTCCTCTGGATCCGACGCAGCATTTACGGCACCCATCCCAGCTTTATGAGGCCTTTTTTGAAGGAGTGTTTCTTTTTTTCCTTCTATGGAATATAAGAAAAATGGCCCCTTATAATGGGTTTCTTTGCGGCCTGTATTTGATTGGTTATGGTTTGGCAAGATTTTTCATTGAGTTTTTCAGAGAACCTGATCCTCAATTGGGATTTGTGTTAGGGCCGTTTACTTTAGGCCAAATTTTTTGTGCTTTGATGGTTATATCAGGTTTTTTAATTTTAGGGAATAAAAAGAAAAAATCTGTGCAGAAGTTCGGTTAAAAATTTGACAGCAATATATTAAAGGGTATAATAAAAACGTGAGTAAAATTTTTCCTCAATTTTTTACAACTGTCTTTATTACGTCTTTTCTTACGACTGCATTTTTTTGTTCCTGCACAGGTAGCGCAGAGACTTCTTTAGACCCAGATGTCCATCTTGATGAAGCGGGCTGTTGTGATTCTTCTCAAGGAAAAACCAGTCATTCATCTGAAAAACATTGTGATTGTTATGTAATTAAAATGGTGAATGCCGATATTACGGCTAAGACTTTTTTGGCAGCTCCCGGAAGTATTTCACAGCAGTGGTTTATTTTAAATAATTTCTTTTCAAATAAAAGCGTTGATGTAAAATACAATCTCTCCTATATGCATGGTCCGCCAGGGCCGATAGCAGTTGTTCCTCTGTATATCCAATTCCATAGTTTTCGTATTTAATTTTTTCCTTAAAATAATGCCTTCTTTTAAAAGGAGGGCAAGGCATTTTATTTTATATTTAAAGGAAAAAATTATGGATTTAGTATTAAAATTAAAAGACATATGGCCTTAAAGATTGTTCCAATATTATTTGGATTAATTATTTTTTTCCCTTTAAGCCAAATAACAATGGCAGAAGAAACGGCGTCAGTACAGTCTATCTTGACCGAAGAAGAAGCTGTAAGTAATGCGATACGAAATAATTATGACCTACGGCAGGCAAAAATAAGCGTCGAGTTAGCGAGGGTGCAGCTTGTACAAGCAGGGTTATGGCCTAATCCAGAGGGTGAGTTTTCTATCCGTAGCGATAAATATTATGCGAATGATGGCGAGGGAGGTTATGAATACGGCTTAAATCAATCTATTCCTATCAGCGGCAGGATATTTTTTCAAAAGAAAGTCGCCCGACTTGGCATTGAACGCGCAGAGTGGCAATTGAAAGATGTGGAAAGACAGGTTGTTGCAGTGGTAAGAAAAATTTTCTATCAGGTCACAACTCTTCAGGAGAAAGAAAAAATCTTGAGTTCTCTGGTTAAAATAAATCAAGATCTTCTTGAGTCTGTGAAGGCAAGGTTACACCAAGCTGAGGTTTCAAATGTTGATATTACTTTAACTCGCGGCGAGCTTTTAATGGTGGGTCAGGAGCTTGCAGAAGTAAAAGCGCGTCTTTACGAGTCCAGAGCCAATCTAAACAGTCTTATGGGACAGAGTTTGAACAACCCCTTTGTTATAACCTCTGAACCTTTAACATTTCCTTCCGTTGATTTAGAAACAGCCACTCAAAAGTCTTTAGAACAACGCCCTGACCTGAAAGCAAAGGAATTGGAAGAGAAGATGAGTAGTGCTGCTCTAACCTTGGCCAAGGCCATGCAGATACCTGATATTACGATAGGGGGTTTTTATCAAAGTGACAAGAGTCGATTTGATGTGAATGGTCAAAGGGTAAGCGATAATAGCCGTATGCTTGGATTCAAAATTTCTATGCCACTGCCATTTTTTAATCATAACCAAGGGGAAATTGCTAAGAGTGTAGCTGAAAAAAATGACACAAGTCTTCAAGTAGAAGCCCTTAAGACACAGATTACTAAAGAAGTAGCGCAAGCATATATCCGTTTAACGGCCTCAAAAGAAATCATTGATTCTTACAGTAATGGAGTCAGAGAAGATATGGAGAAGTCAATCAAGTTAATGCAAAATGCTTATCTGCAAGGACAGGTGAGTTTATTTGATGTGGTTCAAATTCAGAGTAAATTTAATAGTATCGAAAAGTCTTTTCTGGATGCTGCTCAAAATGCCAGAGAAGCAATTATTGATCTTGAGTCTGCGGAAGGGAAAAGCCCATGAGAATTCGAACAAAAATTTTTATTTGTTTGGAAGTGCTAATAGTATTGACGTTATGTTTGGCTTTACCACAAAAATTGTTTGCTCATGGCACGGCCATCGATACTGGCGGCGGTGGCAGCGGGCCTGTGAAATTGACTAAGGAACAACAAGATGCCATTGGTTTAAAGACCACAAAGGCTGAAGGGCGCAGCATTGATTCTGTTTTGGTACTCAACGGCAAGGTGCAACTCGACCCGGACCTTCACGCACACGTCAGCACACGTATCGAAGGCCGTATTGAGAAGCTTTATGCCAGTGTAGGAGATAGGGTCGAGAAAGGCCAAAAGCTTGTGGACATACAGTCTCGTCAAATTGGTGATCCTCCTCCTATAGTCACTATTGAGGCGATAGTCAGTGGCGTAATTAATGAACGTGATGTCACCCTTGGTGAATCGGTTGATCCGAACAAGGAGTTATTTCACATTATTGATTTGTCTGAAGTTATTGTTGAAGCAGATGTGTACGAAGAAGATGTTGGCAAGGTTAAACCTGGTCAAGTCGCGCGTATTCGTGTTTTGGGATATCCAGATGACGCCTTCGAAGGAAAAATTAAGTTTATTGGTGCACAACTTGATCCAGAGAAACGCACCTTGCCTATTTGGATTTCAGTCAAGAATCCCGATTGGAAACTCCGGCCTGAAATGTTTGCCAAAATCGCTGTTGTCCTCAACAAAAATGAAGACGTTCTTTCTGTGCCGAAAGATGCGCTTATGGAAGAGGGGGGCGAGAAATTTGTGTTTGTACAAACGGGGGACACGTTTAATCGTGCAGACGTGCAGACTGGTGCGGAAGATGATCTCTTCGTTGAAATTAAGGATGGTCTTGTGCCTGATGACATGGTTGTTACAGATGGCAAACGCGAGGTTTATACCCGATCACTCATGGGCCGCGGTGTGAAGCCGCCAACAGATACGGACTAGTACGTAGTTTGTCATTCCCGCGAAAGCGGGAATCCAGACATGTGTTCTTTGAGTGAATAGGTTAAACGGTATTGTTCCCGAAGCGGACATTTGGCGAAAAATCCCTTATTGTTTCGTCCACAACACCGTTTAACCTATACGCAGGAAAACATATCGATATCATCCTGCTAATGGCAATGTTTATAAGTAAAGGAACTTATGTTTGACAAATTGATTCTTTGGTCGTTGAAGAACCGACTGCTTGTTGTAGCAGGTCTAATGGTGTTTTTAGTTGCGGCCACCTACACAACAATCCATATGCCTGTGGATGTTTTTCCAGAGTTTGCGCCGCCGCAGGTTGTTGTGCAAACTGAATCGCCGGGACTTGCGCCTGAAGATGTGGAATCCTTAATCACATTTCCTGTCGAGAGCGCCGTTAACGGGACTCCTGGTGTGGACAAAGTACGTTCGCAGTCATCAGTTGGGCTTTCAACCGTCGCCATTATATTTCGTTGGGGTACGGATGTGTATGTAGCTCGGCAGTTAATCAACGAACGCATTCAGTCGGTACGAGAACATTTTCCTGCAGGAACACAAGCGCCCGTAATGTTGCCAATTACATCGGCAGTTGGTTGGATGATTAAGTATAGCCTTGAAAGCGATACGCGTTCATTGATGGACCTACGCACTATCTCTGACTGGCAAATTCGTCCGCGTATTTTGGCACTTGGCGGTGTTGCCTCTGTCGTAAGTATCGGGGGCGAAGTAAAGCAGTATCAGGTGATACTTGACCCTGACCGCATGAACGCCTATCACATTAGTGTTTCAGAAATTCGTGAAGCATTAGAGAAATCGAATGTCAATGTTCCTGGTGCATTTTTGCAAGCGCCAAGCCAGGAATACATCGTCACCGGTATGGCGCGTATCCAATCACTTGATGACTTACGTGACACAATTATCGAGTATAGAAAGGGAACACCTATTTTTGTCCATAACATTGCTGAAGTGAAGTTTGGCCCAGAGGTCAAACGTGGCGATGGTGCGTTTAATCTTAAGAATGCTGTCATTGGCACAATATCAAAAGCTTATGGCGCGGATACACTCGCTACAACTTATAAAGCTGAGATGGCGTTGCGGGATATTCAAAAACAGTTACCACCTGATGTAAAACTGAATATGAAGGTATTTCGACAGGCTGATTTCATTGAAAGCTCAATCCAAAATCTTAATCAAGCGCTCCTTGAAGGCGGCATTATTGTCACTATTATATTGTTTATTTTTTTGATGAACGCTCGTGCCTCCTTCATTAGTTTTCTTTCAATGCCCACGTCCTTGTTGGCAGGTGTAATGGTGTTGAAATGGTTTGGGGTTAGTCTTAACTCGATGACGATCGGAGGTTTAGCTATTGCCGTTGGTGAGGTCGTGGATAATGCCATTATTGGAGTTGAAAATTGTTTTCGTCGATTGCGGCTCAATCGAGACTCGGCCACACCCCGTCCTTCATTTGACATTGTATTTGAGGCTACAAGTGAAATCATGAACTCGGTTGTCTATGCCACCTTCATTGTAGCGATTGTATTTTTACCGATTTTTTTCCTTCCAGGTTTGGAAGGGCGTATTTTTGCTCCACTAGGAATTGCCTATCTCGGCGCATTGATTTGTTCGCTGGTCGTGGCAGTGACCGTTACGCCGGCACTTTGTTATCTGCTTATCGGCAATACTAAGAAAGCATTACGTGAGAGCTTCATTGCTCATTGGCTTAAGAAATACTACGAGCGATTGTTGCATTTTACATTGCATCATGTGTGGCCAGTTGTTATCACGGCGTTGATTTTGGTCACTGTGGCCTTGGCGATGATTCCGTTTTTTGGGCGTTCATTTATGCCTGAGTTTCACGAAGGAAATTTTATCATAGTCCAAAGCACATTATCAGGCACATCGCTGGATGAATCCATGCGGCTTGGGCTTCTGATGCGTCAGAAGCTTCTTAAATATCCGCAGATTGTTTCAATTTCTCAGCGCGCTGGCCGCAGCGAATTGGATGAAGATGCACAACCACCCAATTTTAGCGAGTTCGATGTAAAGATTGACTATAACCGTGACAAAAATATGACCCCTGATGAATTATTGCGCCATATGCGCGCGGATCTTTCAGAAATTCCAGGTGCCGTTTATAACATTGGTCAGTTTATTTCGCATCGAATGGATGAAGTCCTTTCGGGTATCCGCGCGCAAGTCGCCATTAAGATTTATGGCGATGATTTGGTTAAGCTGCGTAAGATTGGCCAGGAGGTGCAAGGAATCTTGAAAACTGTAAGGGGAGTCGAAGACTTGGCGCTTGAGCAGCAGATCAACGTACCGCAGCTTATTATTCGCGTAGATCGTCAAAAGGCCAGCCGTTATGGAATCAAAGCAGGTGAGCTTGCCGAGACGGTTGAAACATTACTTAATGGGACTACCGTTTCACAAGTACTTGAAGGACAAAAATCGTTTGATTTGTACCTTCGATTGAATAATTCCGCGCGCAACGATGAAAATGCTATTCGTAATATTCTTGTGGATGCTCCAGCGCTAGCAAAGGATGGTGACGCTAAGATACCCCTGCGACAGGTAGCACAGGTAGAGTTTGAGCAGAAGCCGTATTTCATCAACCGTGAAGATGTGCAACGGCGTATCGTCGTCTCTTGCAACGTTGCCGGACGTGATCTCAATAGTTTGATTGCAGAGACGCAAAAGAAAATAAATGAGAAGGTAACGCCCAAACTGCCGAGTGGTTATTTTATTCAATATGGAGGGCAATTTGAGAGCCAGCAGGAAGCCCAGAGGATTTTGATGATATTTGGTATCGGCGCTGTCGTTGGTATTTTTTTAATGCTGTACCAGGCATTTGGCACAACACGCGAGGCCGCGCTCGTAATGCTGAACTTACCCCTGGCGCTCATTGGTGGTGTTATTGCCATCTTCTTGACTGGTCGTGACTTGAGCGTACCGGCGATGATTGGGTTTATCAGCTTATTTGGGATTGCTTCACGTAATGGAGTCATCCTGGTTAGCCGCTATAACCAGCTTCGCAAAGAAGGAAAGTCGTTACGAGAAACAGTTGTGGAAGGTTCACTTGACCGTCTCAACCCAGTTTTGATGACTGCTGCGACCGCGGCACTTGGCCTTGTGCCTTTGCTGTGGGGTGAGCCAACGGGCAAAGAGTTAGAGAGACCACTGGCACACGTGATTTTAGGGGGACTGTTTACATCGACATTCCTCAACATGGTCGTGATCCCGACGTTATACAACAAGATTGAAGAGATTCGTGAGAAACACTGTGTCAAAAGGCCCAACACCCTCGACATCGAAGAGCTCACTTGAAGTGTCATTGGGAGGAGCGAAGCGACGAAGTCTTGCCTGCTTTCGCAGGCAGAAGACTCTCTTTAAAAAAGACAGGAGAATAGTATGAAAGCAAAATGGTTTATTATTTTAGTATTGAGTATGTCCTTTACCATCTCCCGTTTAGCATTGGCAGCTGATGAACATGAGGACAACGAAGTTGCAACAAAAATTCCAACCACTATTAGTGGTATTTGGGGTGAGGTGAAGGAGGGTGAGGCAAATCTTAGCACAATCATTACGGACAAAAAGTTAGATAAGGTGCATGAGGCTGCTTTCGAAATTCGCGATTTGGTCAACGCCCTACCCGACAAATCTATTGATTTGCCCGCTGATAACTTAGCAAAGGTCAAGTCTAACGCGAAGTATGTGGCTGATATTGCCAAGCGTCTTGATGAATCCGGCGACGCAGGTGATCAAGCTGGCACGGAAGCTAATTTTAAGAAATTACAGAACTTCTTGAAGATTATCGAAACTCAGTACTCTTCCCAGCAGCTTAAGTCTGTTGAAAATGAAAAGGTCAAATCATGAGCTATGACAGAAAAAAGCATTGGGAAGACGTGTATACAAAGAAAACACCCACAGAAGTAAGTTGGTACCAAATTGAGCCAACCATATCTTTGGAGCTCATAAAATCTATAGGGATAGACCACACCAGCAAAATTATAGATGTCGGTGGTGGAGCATCTGTGCTTGTGGACAAACTATTGGATCAAGGATTTCAGAATTTAACCGTCTTAGATATTTCATCGAAGTCACTGGACTTTGCTAAAGAACGGTTAGGTGAGTTGGCAGTACAAGTTTCCTGGATTGAGGCTGATGTGACGGAGTTTGATCCACCACAAAAATACGATTTATGGCATGACAGGGCAGTTTTCCATTTCTTGACTGACCCCAATGACCGAAAGAAATATGTACGAAATATGGAAAAGGTATTAAATCCCAGAGGGCATGCGATCATTGCTGCTTTTGCTATTGATGGTCCACCAAAATGTAGCGGTCTTGATGTTGAGCGATATAGTCCTGAGAAGATGAAGAATGAGCTTGGGGATTCTTTTGAGCTTATCAAAAGTATCAAAGAAGTTCACGTGACCCCTTGGGATTCAGAACAAAAGTTTATCTATTGTTATTTTAAGAAACTTACACAGTCAATAAGGTGCTCCTAAAGCAATAAAATTACGTAGTTTTACGCAATTATATATTTGACAAACCAAGACATCTTTTTGGGAATATTACCAACCGAAAACTTTCCAAAGGAAGCCTATTATTAAGATAGAAATACCTACGCCACCCATAATCGTAACTATCCCAGCTAAATGCTCTGTTTCATCATCAAGCTTTTGTAGTTTATATTCGAGGTCTTTAATTTTTTGTTCATGTTCTTTAAGGGTTGGGAAAGGATTCCCAGGCTTGTTGAGTGCGGACATTATTGTTTCTTCGAGAGGGTCTTGATTCATATTGAGATTATATCATGCTGAGAAGGCAAAGCAAGAGGTTATTCAAACTGACCCACTAACAAAATTTAGTACTTGACAAACCATAAATCGCCTATATAATATATATTATATAGGAGGAATAAATATGAAACTCACAGAGATATTAGGTTTTACAAAAATACAAGCAATTGAATACCTCGAGAGAATAAGGTGGGATGATAAACCTATATGTCCGCATTGCAAATCAATGGAAGTTACTGCATTAAAAGGAGTTGCAACAAGACAAGGAGTATATAAGTGCAAGAATAAAAATTGCAGGAAGCAATTTACTGTAACAGTGGGGACTATATTTGAGGGTTCTCATATTCCTCTTAATAAGTGGATTGCCGCTTTTGCTTTAGTTTGTTCCTCTAAAAAGGGTATTTCTTCTCATCAAATCCATAGAACACTCGAGATTACATATAAAACTGCTTGGTTTATGGTTCATAGAATAAGATATGCTTTAGAGCAATCGCCAAAATCTCCGCTTTTAAGCGGTAGGGTTGAAGTAGACGAAACATATGTAGGAGGCAAGAAAAGAGACCATAGACCAGAGCCCAAGAAAACGCCGGTGATCGCTTTGGTTCAAAGAGATGGAACGGTCAGAACTAAGGTTATTAAATGTACTAAAGCTTCAGAACTACGGAAAGTCATTGAAGAAAATGTAGACAAAAATAGCACCTTAATTACGGACAATTATAAATCCTACACCAAACTCGGTAAGGAATTTAAAGGCGGCCATAAGGTTGTTAGCCATAGTACAGGTCAATATGCTATTGGAGAGTATTCAACAAACACCGTTGAATCCTACTTCTCTTTGCTAAAAAGAGGCATTACGGGCACTTTCCATCACGTATCACCACAGCACCTTCATAGGTTCTGCCATGAGTTCAATTTTCGCTGGAATACACGCAAAATCACCGACGGTGAACGCTTAAATACTTGCCTTAGGATTAGTAGGTGGGAAAAAGTTGGCTTATAGGAATAGGATTAAAGGACTTGTTAAACCCTTAGAAAAATGTTAAAATATTGTCAACATAAAGAAGTAGGGATGGTGGGAGTTGAACCCACATGCGCCTCCCAGCGCTCCGATTTAGGAGTTCGGTGCGTCTACCAATTCCGCCACACCCCTACAACCTGCAAAAATTTAAGGGAAAGAAGGTCACAACCTAATGATGGCTTCCTCGGGATGGCTTGGACGGCTACCGAGCGAGGCCTCTTTCCCAATATTAAAGGCCATTGTTTAATGGCCTTTTTTCTTATACTTATAACCGTCCCTTCTATTGCCTTGGTCAATTATTTCTACTTTCCCAGCTTTACGAAGGCGGAATAAAATAGAGGAAATATATTTGTCATTAAGGCCTGAATCAGGAAAATCCTTTTGAATTATGCTCCTTATATCATGTACATGAAATGAATCAGGTGCTCTATCAATGGCAGTTTTAATGATTCTTGCTTTTGACAGTTTTTTATTTACAGATACAAGTAACTTACCTTCAAAGAGATTATCTTCTCCATCAAGAAAACCCAGCTCTTTGAAGATTTCAAATGACTTATCTAATTTTGTAAGGTCAGTGCGGTATTTGTCTTCTATCTTTTTTCGGGCTTCTTTGTAGGCCAAACGGATGTCCATATATAAATAATCCTCTCTGTATTTAGAAAACAATATATTATAGGCGCTTTATAGGTCGTATGTCAAGGACTAAATAGCAAGATGAAAAAAAAGGAAAATAGCAAGAATCCAAGCTTAATAGAGATAGACAAAGTGAGTTTAGATAGTCTATTAAAAAAAGCTTTAAATACCTCTTTGCCAGAAGCCAAACGGCGTAGTTACAAAAAGAAACCTAAAAAATTCTAATACAGATAGTTTGGTTTGCGAAGTATATAACTGCGTAGTTTTACTTAACTATCCGGGGGTTTTCCCATATATCATTTTTGTCTGCCTCAGGTTAACCTGGAATAAAAGGTCAAGAGCCATTCTTATGAAGGAGGTAGTTTCATGCAAGGAAAAAACACAGGGACATCACCGAGAGGTATGATGGGCATCTATCCTATGAGAAGTAATGCTCCATCCAATTCCCTAAGGGATATTCTGCATAGGTTGCTTGATGCCTCGGATGTAAAAATCGATGGAAATCGCCCATGGGATATTCGGGTTTACAATGATAAATTCTATCAGCAAATTTTTTCTAAAGGTTCTTTAGGTTTGGGAGAATCGTATATGGATGGCTGGTGGGACTGTGAACAATTGGATCAATTATTTTTCAAGATTATACGCGCAGAAATGGAAGGGCGTCTCAAATATACGCCAAGCATGTCCCTTCAATTGCTTTTCCCGGTGCTCAAAGCGAAGGTTTTAAATTGTCAGCGTAAATCCAGGGCTTTTAAAGTGGGAGAACACCATTACGACATTGGGAATGATCTTTATCAAGGTATGCTTGATAAACGAATGGTCTATACCTGCGCTTATTGGAAAGATGCACGAAATCTGGATGAAGCGCAAGAGGCCAAACTTGACCTGGTGTGTCAAAAGCTGAAACTGCGTTCCGGGATGCACATTCTGGATATCGGTTGTGGTTGGGGAAGTTTTTCGAAATATGCTGCCGAACATTATCAAGTAAAGGTGACCGGTATTACCGTATCGCGTAAACAAGTTGAACTTGTTCAGGAAAACTGTTCGGGATTACCTATCGATATAAAGTTGCAGGACTATCGGGACCTGACCGGGAAATTTGATCATATTGTTTCTTTGGGCATGTTCGAGCATGTGGGGTATAAAAATTACCGAACGTACATGGAAATTGTCCATCGGTGCCTCAAAGATGATGGTCTGTTTTTTTTGCAAACCATTGGTCGACAGAAGTCTGCCGCTTCTTTTGATTTCTGGCTGGACAAATATATTTTCCCCAATGCCATAATCCCTTCTATTAAACAGATAGACACAGCTATTGAAGGGTTGTTTGTGAAAGAGGATTGGGAGAACATTGGTACCCATTACGATAAAACTCTCATGGCTTGGTTTCAAAATTTTAACAACAATTGGCTAAAACTCCGGTCCAACTATGATGAAAGGTTTTATAGGATGTGGAAATATTATTTGCTTTCCTGTGCCGGGTTGTTTCGTGCCGGAAAACAAGAGGTATGGCAGATTGTTTTATCTAAACACGGTGTTTAAAACAGGTATGAATCTATGCTTCATGAGGCAGGGAGGTGATTAATGACCTACAAAGATCCTATTTGCGGCATGAGCGTAGACCCACCAAAGGCCATTCATCTTCGGGCGAATGGCGTTGATGTTTATTTCTGCAGTCAGCATTGCAAAGAAAAATTCCTGCAACAGAATAATTCTTCCTCCCTCAAGTCTGTCGAGCATGGCAAAAACGCTGTTTATACCTGCCCGATGCATCCAGAAATTAGACAGGACAAACCAGGAGATTGTTCGAAGTGTGGTATGCATCTGGAACCATTAAATTCCAGTGGTGAAGAAAATGAAGAACAAAAGCAAATTCACTCCTTATCACAGAAATTTTGGATTGGTCTTGCGCTGACGATTCCCCTTGTCCTATTGGTGTTGGGTGAAATGATTCCTGCGATAAATTTTCAAGCATTTATACCGCAGCGTTTATTGCCGTTTATACAATTTATTTTAGCCACACCAGTAGTTTTATGGGCAGGAGGGATATTTTTTATCAAAGGCTGGCAATCCTTGGTCCACAGACGGCTTAATATGTTTACACTGATTGCCCTTGGTGTCGGAGCGGCGTATGGTTACAGCACTGTAGCCACCTTATTTCCTCAAATTTTTCCGGAATCGCTAAAGAAGATGGGAAAGATTGATCTTTATTTTGAAGCCGCGGCCGTCATCACTGTTTTGATTATTTTAGGACAATTATTGGAAGCCAAGGCACGAAGCCAGACAGGTCAGGCTATCAAAGCCCTTTTGGGATTAGCTGCCAAAAACGCACACCGAGTTCGTAATGGAATTGAAGAAGAAATACCGATTGATTCTGTTCAAAAAGGAGATGTTCTTAGAGTTCGTCCGGGAGAAAAGATCCCGCTGGACGGTATTATTATCGAAGGTAAAAGCAGTATTGATGAATCCATGATTTCCGGCGAGCCGATGCCTGTTGAGAAGAATGCCGGTGACCGCGTTATCGGTGCGACCGTTAATCAGACCGGTACATTTCTAATGAAAACAGAAAAAATCGGCGCGGAAACCTTGCTTTCTCAAATTGTTCACATGGTAGCGGAAGCCCAGCGTAGCCGTGCCCCTATTCAAAAATTGGCCGATACGATATCAGGTTATTTTGTTCCTGTTGTGGTTTTAATTTCTGTTTTGACTTTTATTATTTGGGCAAACTGGGGGCCGGAGCCGAAACTCGCTTATGCCGTTGTGAATGCCATTGCTGTTTTAATCATCGCTTGTCCCTGTGCTCTTGGCTTGGCTACACCCATGTCTATAATGGTCGGTGTGGGCCGTGGCGCGCAGGCCGGGATTCTGATTAAAAATGCTGAAAGCATTGAGAGATCAGAGAAAATCACACATGTTCTGACGGATAAAACAGGGACACTGACCGAAGGAAAACCAAAAGTCACGGTATGTGTCCCCAACCAGGATTGGGATGAACAAAGGCTTGCAGGCATGGCTGCCTCCATTGAACAAAGCAGTGAGCATCCCCTGGCACGGGCGATCATTGATTACGCGAAAGAAAAAAATGTCAAGATAGAATCTGTCCAGGATTTTGAATCTGTCACCGGGGGCGGGATAAAGGCAAAGTTAAACGGACAAAAGATCATTCTGGGAAAACAGAAATTCCTTGAGGAAGAAAAGGTAGGTATCCCTGAAGATTTGAAAATCAAGTCCATTCAGTTGCAGGCGAAGGCACAGACAGTTGTTTGGGTGGCTGTTGAACAAAAGGTAGCCGGTATTCTTGGAATCTCTGATCCGATTAAAAAAACTACACCTCAAGCTATTGAAGTCCTTCATAAAATGGGGATCAAGGTGGTTATGCTGACGGGGGATAATCGTAAGACTGCAGAGGTGATTGCTAAAGAACTGAACATTGATGAGTGTCAAGCTGAATTGGAGCCCAAGAGTAAACAAGAAATTGTCAAAAAATTTAAAGCCCAGGGGGCTGTTGTGATGATGGCAGGAGACGGTATTAATGATGCCCCTGCTTTAGCCCAAGCGGAGGTGGGTGTGGCCATGGGAACTGGGACAGATGTAGCCATTGAAAGCGCTGGAATAACCTTGGTTAAAGGTGATCTTAATGGGATTGTCAAAGCTTTGAAATTGAGCCGGGCTGTGATGTCGAATATTCGCCAGAACCTATTTTTTGCTTTTATTTATAATGCTTTGGGAATCCCTGTTGCCGCCGGTATTTTATATCCTTTTTTTGGACTTTTATTAAACCCGATGATTGCCGGGGCTGCGATGAGTTTTAGTTCAGTGTCCGTTATAGCCAACGCCTTACGTTTATCTAGGTTTCGATAAACGAAGCAATAGGGGGTATTGCTTTAAGGTTAAGACGGTTGGGATTTAACATCGCAGGATGCCCTGGATAGGGGCATAAAAAAAAATAAATTGCTTAGGAAAGGCCGTTGAGGAGTGGTAAAATAAAAATATTAAGGGCATGTTTAATCTCGCCTGCGGCAGCGTCGTCGTAAGGGAGAAACCAAGGAGGGTAAAAATGAATACTTTGAATGCAATTCTGGTACCATCCGCAAGAACGGTTCTTGTTCAAGTGGGGCAGTTTGTTAGCAGCGTGCTTTTGGTTTTGGTCCTTTTTATCATCGGTTGGCTTGTCTCTAAATATGTCATCAAAAACGGGGTTACTAATTTATTAAAGATTTTAAGGCTTGATGATTTATCCCACCGTGTCGAGTTGGACTCTATTTTAGCCAAAGGCGGCATTAATAATGGGCTTTCGGATTTAGTAGGCACTATTTGTTATTGGCTGTCTTTACTGGTTACCTTCGTCGTTGCTCTCAACGCGGTAGGATTGACCGTTGCCGCTGATTTATTGCAGAGGATAGTACTTTTTGTACCCAACATTATCGCCGCTGTGTTTATTTTGATCGTGGGGATGTTTGCGGCTGTTTTATTAAGGAATATTGTCAGGGTCGCTGCCAATAATGCGGGCATTTCCCAGGCTAATTTGGTTGGCAATATTGCTGAAGTGGTGATTGTGGTGTTTGCCGTGGCCATTGCCTTAGAACAACTGCAAATCGGCGGCAGAATTATTGATTTGACGATCAGCATTATATTAGGGTCGTTTGGGCTTGGGTTTGCCCTGGCTTTTGGCTTGGGATGTAAGGACCTTGTCGGTAAATCTGTAGGCGATTTTTTGTCTAAATTAAAGAGGTAGGTTAGGATTTATTCCCCTCCCTTGACGGGAGGGGAAATGGGAAGGTGTCCTAACTTTTAGCAACAAATGCTTCGCTGATCTTTTTTCTCCTTAGTTTTCTTACGGTAATTTGAAAGCCGTTTCCGGAGATAATTTCACCGCCATTGAAAGGTTTTGCAAATTTCCTTTCACACCAGTCCGCTAGTTTTAAATCGCTTTCATCGTCAGAAGAAGGGGTCCAGTCTAGTCCAAGTGTTTTAGCCAGCGCGGACATGGTGACCGCTCCACCGACAAGCCATTGATTGCCGTAAGGATGAATATGGTTGGGAAGGCGGTCAAACTCATCCTCTATCTCTCCGACTAATTCTTCAATAATATCTTCCTGTGTAATCATGCCTATGATTTGCTTTTGCGCGTTTTCAACCAGCCCAATGTGTAGTTTTTCCTGGATCATCCGTTCCAATACCTTTGAAATCGGCGCAGTATCCGCAAATTTTTTGATGGGACGGATAGTTCCTTTAATAGTCGGATCTTCCGTGTTGATTTTAATTGCCGCCATAATATCTTTGAAATTAATGTATCCTTGGATTGTTTGGGGATCGTTAATATTTTCACAAACAGGAAAGCGGGTGTGCATATCTAAGTGGGCCCGGATCAAGGCGTCTGCCAGGGTGCTATTTTGCGGGATCATACAGATCTCAGCAACGGGGATCATAATTTCTTTGATTGGCCTTAAGGAGAGTTGGGCGGCAGACATAACAATTTTTTCTTGTTGGGCATCGATTAACCGTGATGTCCGGGCGACAGAAAGGGCAGCGGTAAGCTCATGCAGGCTGCTTTGAGTATCAGAGACAGGGTTATTATTTGGTAATTTCTTGCCAATGAATTTATTAGCAGCTTTAACGATATTTTCCAAGGAGGCAATGACAGGATAAGCGATATAGGTAAAATATAGCATCGTCTTTGACAATTTTAGGATGACCCATTCACTATTCTTAATCGCGTAGGTCTTAGGGATAAGTTCGGCGAATATGATGGTAAAGGAGCTTAAGGGGATGACCAAGGTGGCCAAGCTCAAAGATTCTGCCATTACTTTGGACAAGCCCAGATTTTTTTGAAAATAAGGGTTAAGCACTTCCGTGACACCCGCGCCACCGATGGCAGCAGCTATGGATCCGACGAAGGTGACCCCTAATTGCACAGCGGCCAAACTTGCTTCCATGCGATCTTTCATGAACAAAGCTTCGGTGGATCCTTTTTTCTTGGTTTTCACTAAATACGTGAGTTTGGTCCGTGAGATAGAGGCCAGGGCCATTTCATACGCGGAAAAAACAGCATTGAGAGTGATCATGATTAAAATGATCAGCAACTCGTTTATAAAGTACATTTGATATCTCCTTTTCGCCTTTGGCGGATATTATACCAGAATGTTTCAGTATACTAAGTATTGAAATTGTAAAATCCCTTTACTAAAAAGGAAGAAATAGTTATAACTTAATAGTTCAACTAAACACCTAAATCAGCCAGAGGCTGATCCGCCTTTGGCAGATATCAGAGATGGAAAGGTTTAAATGAATTGGATACTTTGTATTTTTATTGTACTTTTTAGTGGTTGCCAACAAAAGTCTCAAGAGAGTCATTATAAGGAAATTGTCCTCCAAGCGCCGCAAGTCAATACTCCAAGCGTTCCTGTTGCGTCGGTGCCTGCTGACCCGCATGTAGGGTTGGATTGGGTGGCACCACAGGGATGGAAACAAGAGGCTGGTGGAGGTATGCGTCTTGCGACTTTTCACTTGCTCTCTGATGCCAAGGCTATTGATTGCTCTATTGTTTCTTTAGGAGGAATGGCTGGCGGCTTAGAGGCTAATCTGCGCCGCTGGATGGGGCAAATTGGAGTTCGGGCAACAGAGGATGAACTGAGTGCTCTTATATCTTCCGCTCCAAGCACTAAAATTAAAAGCGGGCAAGAAGGTAAGATTTTTGACTTCACTACTCTTCAATCTAGGCCCAAGTTAACAGATAAAAGCATGATGGTGGTGATGGTTACTATGGATGAGGCGACCTTGTTTGTGAAAATGGCTGGAACGGTAGATACTGTTGGGAAAAATAAATCTGATTTTTTTAAGTTGGTTGGATCTATCGAGTATCGTGGGCCAGTTGCTCACGCCGTCGATATATTGCCCGGCGCTAATATGAATCCTTCTGCTGACCCTCACGCCGGGTTAGATATGTCTGCGATGGGTGGGCTTATAGCCCAACCTACTTCACAAAATTTGTTGGCTTGGGTCAGTCCTGAGGGCTGGAAGGAAGAAGCAGGTACTCATATGCGGATGGCAACTTTTCATCTGATTGCTGATCCTCAAGCTATTGACTGTTCCATTATAGGTTTAGCAGGCCCTGCGGGTGGGCCAGAGGCTAATTTGAATCGTTGGATGGGACAATTAGGGATTCAGGCATCCGATGATAATTTAAAACGACTCATTATATCAACTCAAGATATTAAAACAAAGGATGGCCTTGAGGCTAAAGTTTTTGATTTTACGAACATCCAAGCCCAAGGTAATCCATCGGATAAAAGCATGATTGCCGCCATGATTGATGTGGATCAAATGACTGTCTTTGTCAAGATGACCGGTTCCATTGAATCTGTGAAACAAAATAAAGATAATTTTTTAAAACTACTTGGGTCGATTACGCGAAAGTAAGCAGTCGTGGACCCAAGCGCGAATGTCTGGAGCCGCAACACTGTCATTCCCGCCCCCGATAAATACATTCGGGGGTAAACTCCAGCGGGAATCCAGCAAATAAATTATATGATTAAACTCTTAAGTTCTTCACGTATTACAGTTACTTGTTTATTTTTACTTTTTATCCTGACTTTTTGGGGCACGATCGCCCAAGTCCAGCAGGGTTTATACGCGGCCCAAGATCGTTTTTTTAATTCTTTCTTTTTTTTGGCTGGGGGATTTATTCCTTTTCCCGGTGCGCAATTGGTCCTTTGGGTGTTCTTTGTTAATTTGATCTGCATGATGATCATAACCTATAAAAAGTATACCCAATGGGAAAACTCAGGACTTCTCATTATTCATTTGGGGCTTATTTTATATTTTATCGCGGCCTTTATGATTTTCCATGTTTCTCAGGAATCAAACGTGCATTTAGCGGAAGGTGAGGGGACGAATGTCTCTACTTCTTACCAGGATTGGGAATTAGCCTACTGGAAAGACGATGGCCATGAGCGCCAAGTGACAGCTTTTGATACAAAGAATTTTAAACCTGGTTTTCAAATTCCTTTTGAAAATAAAGATTTTGCCCTCACGGTAAATAAATTTTATTTAAACAGCGATGCCTTTAGTGATTCCGCGACTGGAAAAAACCCTTCAACTTTAAATGTCACAGGTATTACGCTTTTGACCGAGAAGCCTGTCGATAAGGAAAAGGAACAAAATGTCGAGGGAGGTATATTTGACTTGAAGGTTAATAATAAATCCTATTCTTTAATTTTGTATGGCTCTGAATCCCAGGCAACCCCGGTCAGCATCTTGGGAAAGAATTATTATTTTATTTTGCGCCATAAACGCATTCCGTTGCCTTTTACAATCAGATTAGACCATTTTAAAGCAGAGTTCCATCCTGGAACTGACATGGCTAAAAGTTATGAAAGCATGGTCACGATCACCACGGGTTCATTAGAGCGACAAGTGCGTATTTATATGAATAATCCTTTACGATACAAAGATTATACCGTCTATCAAGCCTCTTATGATACCGATAGTACGGGAAGGCAGTACTCGACCCTGGCAGTGGTTAAGAATTTCGCCAGGATATTACCGTATATAGCGTGTTTTGTTGTTTTTTTTGGACTGGCCTTGCATTTTCTTATTCAAGCGTTTATGGCCAAGGCTAAAGTATGAAAATAAAAGTAACTCCCCTGAACTCCCCTAACCCCTCTTTATACAAAAGAGGGGAAATATTATTTTTAGAGGGGAAAATTTATTCGGGATTCCTTGGCTTATTCCCCCTCTTTAATTTAAAGAGGGGGTTAGGGGGAGTTCTTATTTTAGCTATAAGCTTATTCTTTTTGGGAACGGCTTTTGCCCAGCCGGGGATCAAAGATTTTAATAATTTTAAGAAAATCCCAGTGCTAGACAGCGGGCGCCTCAAGCCTTTAGATACATTTGCGCGCAGTTTACTGACTCAATTTTCAGGCAAAGACCATTATGAAAAACAAGAGGCCTCTGCCTGGCTTACATCGCTTTTTTTTAATCCTGCCTCAACCGTTAATGACAAGATTTTTTTGATCAATAATCCTGATATTGCGCAAGCTTTGGGCATCACGCCCCAGCAAGACCGGCGCTATACGCCTGCCCAAGTACAACAAAGTTATCGTGTGCTGGCCCAACTACAGCAAGCGGCGGCAAAAATTCCCGAGAAAGAACGCAGCCTGGCTGAAAATGAAATTATGCGGGTTTCTGACAATATCAACCTTTACGCGGACCTTTCACGTTCCTTTTTATTTGCCTATCCGCAAAGCGATTTTACGATTGCCTCTCAAGCCACCAAAACTAAATTGGGATTGCCACTTGATCAAAATCAATTTAGTTTTATCGATCTTGTTCTTAAGGCAAATGCAATAAGTGAAGCAGCTAAAAGCTTAGGGAACAAATCTTCTTCTGCGTATACACCGGATGAGGTTGAGCTTGCCCAGACAACGGGTAATTTATTCCGTTGGTCACAGGACTATAAAAATTTACCTTTTACTGTTATTCCTCATTTCTCTACTCAGGGCTCCCAGGGTGGCGGAGCAAGTGATGGGGAATCTTGGTTAAGTCCCTGGGACGCGCTAACAACAGATTTTAGCAATGAGCAAACGCGTCAGCTGGTTATCCTTTGGGATAATATGGCCCAGAGCTATACACAGGGCAATGATATAGCGTTTAATGTGGCAGTACACCTGTATCTTAATAGCGTTCGCGATTTGTTGTCTAAGGAAGATCTTAAAAAGGTGTATAAATTCCCATTAGAGTTGTTCTATCAAGAGAATAGTCCTTTTACCTGGTCTATTATGTTTTATATTTCCGCTTTTATTTTTTTTGTGATCTCATTTACCTCATCAAAGGCGCTTTGGTATAATCTGGGATTATTCAGCGTTATCGCGGGTTTTATTCCGCATGTTTTGGGCCTTCTCATGCGTATTATCATTATGGCCCGCCCGCCGGTATCCAGTCTTTATGAAACTTTTATCTTCGTCGGATTTATTGCCGTCTTTCTGGGGCTTATGATCGAGTATTACAATAGGCAATGGTTAGGCATTGTCACAGCGGCCATTAGCGGGACGGCGTTGTTATTTATTGCCAATAAATACAGCGCTGAAGGGGACACCCTTAAGGTGCTTGTTGCCGTGCTTAATTCCAATTTTTGGTTGGCGACCCATGTGACAACGATTACCATGGGCTATGCAGCTACCTGTGTTGGAGGTCTCTTAGGACATATTTGGCTCGTACAGTCTGCCTTTGGGGGAAAAAGTCAAACGTTAGATAAAACCTATAAAACAACGCTTGGTATTTTAGGCGTGGCGCTGACCTTGTCCTTCTTGGGGACCAATCTCGGCGGTATTTGGGCTGATCAAAGCTGGGGCAGATTCTGGGGCTGGGACCCTAAAGAAAACGGGGCTTTGATGATCGTTCTTTGGACAGCGTTACTTTTCCATGCTAAAGCGGCCCAAATGATCGGTCCGTTAGGGCTTGCTGTCGGTGCTGTTATCGGCATGATGGTTGTCATGTGGGCCTGGTTTGGAGTTAATCTTTTAAGCGTGGGCCTTCATTCCTATGGTTTTACCTCCGGTGTCGCGACATCCTTGATCATCTATGCTATTGTTGAAGTCATTTTTCTTACAGTAACTGCTTGGTGTATTTCCAGAAAATAATTCCTCTTGTTTATACTATTTCAAATTTCATAACGTGCATGCCGCAGAGAGCGGCAGGCCTTAAGACCATCTTAATTTACGTGTAACTACGCAGGCATCTGCGTAGTTCAACTTATTTTCTTTCTTTGTATTTTAAGTCATAGTAATTCTAAAAAAAATGAAAACAAAACAAATTCAGGAAATTTCTTTAGACAGCGTAGAACATCGCCGCTTTTGTGGAAATGGCGAGGCGGAACATTTTTTTGTTATCACAGCCCCCGGGAACATCGGGTTTACGGAACAGATTGAATATATTGAGACCAATTATGAGGCAAAGATCCAATCCTTGGGCTTGACTTTGCAGACGGCGGTTTTCCGTCGTATTTTTCTAAGCGATGAGTTAAATCAAATCGAGACCGTTGGTCAAAGTCAACTCGCGTGCGATCCCCAAGGGCACCCGGTCGCTGTTTCCATCATCCAACAGCAGCCCATGCCTTATACCAAGATAGCACTTTTGGCGTATCATATCGAAAGCAATAACCCTCTGGTAATAAAACAGCGGCTTTCGCCATCTCATGTTCTTATCCGAAAAAACGGGATGGGTCATCTGTGGAGTACGAATTTATGTGCCCAAGACTCGGACAAATCACTTTCGGTGGGGGCGCAAACGCGTAGTGTTTTCGCGGATTTGATCAATGGACTTTCTCTCTCAGGGGGAAATCTTTATAACAACTGTATACGCACCTGGGTATATGTTCGTGACATCGATATTTTCTACCAGGGCATGGTCAACGAACGCCGGGCATTGTTCTTTGAACAAGGTTTGAATGGCGATACGCATTTCATCGCCAGCACCGGCATTGAAGGGACCTGCGCGGACCGTCATGATTTAGTAATGGTCGATGCGTATTCGATCCTCGGCCTTCAGCCGGGGCAGATCTCCTATCTTAACGATTTCGGCATGTTATGCCCCGCCAATAAATACAATGTTACCTTTGAACGCGGCACGCGTGTTTCTTATGCCGACAGGGCCCATTATTTCATTTCCGGAACGGCCAGTGTTGATAATCAGGGGAGCACCTTACATCCCGGCAATATCCTCAAACAATTGGATCGCACGCTGGAGAATATCAGTTCTCTTTTAAAGGCCGGTAAGGCAAGCCTTTCAGACATGATGTATATGATCGTTTACCTGCGTGATTTGTCTGATTTTGATTGTGTCAAAGAGCGATTGGGGAGAACACTCCCTTTAGTTCCAACAATCTTTGTTCAGGCGGCGGTTTGTCGTCCTGAATGGCTTATCGAGATCGAAGGAGTCGCAATCAAGGCCCAAAAACAGCCATCACATCCATTATTTTAAATGCGAGAGGTGAAGAAAATGGCGAACAAACCAAACAATGAGGCCCCGTTTCTCATGCTTAATGAAACAGCCATCGTCTCTGCTGAATTGAAACACGACCCTTATGATTTTGCTTTTATCGATAATGTTATCGACCCGAAGTTTAAAAAAGAGGTGCTGGCCGATGCGCCGATCATTCCAGACCGAGGCAGTTACGGGCTTCCCAGCCTGCACTACGGGCCAAAATTCGATGCCTGTATGCAGGACCTTTTGAGTCCGCGTTTTCGGCGTTTAGTTGAACAGAAATTCGACATGGATTTAAGTCCATATCCGCCCAGCATTGTGATGATGGGCAACACGTCCGGGCGTTACAACGAAGGCTACGCGCATGCTGATTCAAAGCACAAAATTGTAACCGTGCTTGTAGGGTTCAGCGAAGAATGGCCCTACGAGTGCGGTTGCCTGCGTGTCTTGCGCAGCAACAACCGCGATGATTACGCTTTCGAATTTCCACCGGAGTTCGGCAAAATGTTAATGTTCCGTGTCTGCGGCCACTCCTGGCACGGTTTTTTACCGCAGAAGGGCAAACGGATGAGTGTGCAGCTTTGCTACGTTGATTCCAAATGGTATCCCATCCGCGAAAATCTACGTCATGCGATCAGTGGATTTGTTAAAAGGATCCCGGGCGCGAAGCAGATCATTGATTGGGCGCCACGCTCATGGGGGAACAAGGGGTGATCATGAACTATCCATTTGTTCCGGAGCCGAAGGTCATTGCCAAACATTTTATCAAGGCATTGCATGCGGCCAAGCGCGACGAAAAACCATATTTGCGCTGGTATGTCAAGGAGGCATTTCCCGAGGCTTTATGTACAGGCATTCTGGTCTTGCCCATTGCGCCACCAAGCCTCGGCAAAACAGATGGTACGCGCGGGAACTACAACGATCACCGGACATTCTTTACACCCGAGCTTCAAGCACTATTCCCCGTCTGCGAGAATCTATCTCAAGCCCTTCAGCGCCCTGATGTTGCCAGGCAGTTCGAGGAAACATGCGCAATCAAAGCGGACGGGACCTTCCTTCGACTTGAGTACATGCAGGACTTAGACGGCATGTGGCTGGAGCCGCATTGCGATATTCCCGAAAAAGTTTTTTCGATGGTTATCTACCTTTGCACCGGCCCGCATGCCAAAGACTGGGGTACTGATATTTACGATGAACAGAAGAAATGGCTCAAGCGGGCATCTCCGGAATTTAATTCCGCGGTCATTTTTAAAGCCGGTTCCAACACCTGGCATGGCTTTGAACCGCGGCCAATTATCGGCGTACGCCGACTGATGGAGATCAACTATGTCCGTAACTGGCGTGCCCGCGATCAACTGGCCTTTCCGGACCAGCCGGTCTCGACGGGTTAAAAGTGAATCCATAAATGGATTCCCGCTGGAGTTTACCCCCGAATGTTGCAGCCTGCCCCCGAATGTTTCTGTCGGGGGTCGGGGGCGGGAATGACATGAGAAGGAGGGGTCTGTGCGAAAGCCTTCACAGGTATTGTTAATCCAAAAGTTTCAGTGGATCTTATTTATACTTCTTATTTTAAGTTTTTCGATATCGTTAGTATTTGCGCATGTTCTCAATAAAAATTCTTCAGTATTGTAAGAAAGGCCGTTTCTAATGAAAGTTTTATTTCTCACACCGCCCATTGGTGCTTGGGCAACGCATGGCAATCACAAAGCCCCCAATCAATTTTACGCGCAATTAGCCGCCTATGTCCGCCAACAGCAATTGGCCCAGGTTGAGGTATTAGACTGTCGTGCCATGGATTTAGATTATCCTGCTATGTTGCAAAGAGTAGAAAGCATTAAGCCTGATATGGTGGTGTTTGGGGACCTCTTGCATTCGACAGGGGGTTTGGCCGTAATTTGGCATTTTAATGAAAGTGCCGGGTTGATTAAACAGATGCTGCCTGACACAAAAATTGTCATGGGGGGATTGTGGTATTCCTCATATGCGCGTGAAACGATGGAAGAAAATCCGCCAATTGATTTTATTTTAATTGGAGAAGCGGAGCTGACATTTAAAGATTTATTAAGATCCCCGATTAAAACATTCGGGGATGACGGTTATTCATGGGAAACCGCTGGATTAGAAAATATCGCGGGTTTAGTTTCCAGGAACATCAAGGGGAATATCGTCATGGGTCCGCACCGCGATTTAATTCCTGATTTAAATATTTTGCCGATGCCGGCGTATGATCTATTTCCCATGGACAGGTATGTCGGCCATACGTACTGGAAGCCGTTTGCGGAATTGATGACTTCGCGTGGATGTCCGGGAGGGTGTCATTTTTGTTATGAGTGGAGTTTGTATGATCCTCGGTCTTCCATGAAAGATTTTACTTCATGGCGCGGCCTTTCAGCCAAACGGATCAATGATGAGTTGGATCTGCTGCATAAAACCTATGGCATTAAAGTGATCGTTTTTCAGGACGATGCTTTTAATGTGGATTCCAAGATGGTTAAAGATTTTTGTGAGGAGAAGATCCGCCGGGGGAACCCCATCCAATGGGTTTGTTTGGGAAGGGCGGATGATTGGAATAAACAAAAAGATTTGGTGCCTTTGATGGCAAACGCGGGACTTTTCATGGGGCTTGTTGGAGTCGAAGTTGCCACAGACCGTGAACTTACCCGGATCGGTAAGGGTGTCACCCTTGAGCAAATCAAAGGCACCGTAGATATACTGCGCGCGAACAATGTAGCCACCGTCGGCACAGTGCTGATCGGCTTGGAAGAAGATGATGAAGCAAAGATCAAGGAGCGCTTGGGCGTTGCTGAAGAAATCGACCCTGATATCCTGGCCTTGGATTATGTGACGCCGGTGCCGGGTTCACCCATTTGGCGCAAAGCCTTAAAGAACGGCTTTTTTGATCCGAAGAAGATCAATCTGAAAGAATGGGATTTTCAGCATCCGGTGATCCCAACCAAATTTTTATCCATCGAAGAAGTAGGCCGTTGGGGTTCCTGGTGCATGCGGGAGTTTTATTCAAGACCGGAGCGTATCCATCGCATCATGGAAAGCGGCTATGATCCACTGGTGAAATTGTGCGTGAAGGACTTTATGAATAATATCAGTAAATTCGAGGAAACATCCCGAAAGGAGAAATTATACGTATGATAAACCCATTTCAATATGTTTTCGGTCCGGTGCGTTCATGGCGTTTAGGCAGGTCTTTGGGGATTGATCCTCTTTCTTCAAAAGATAAAATTTGTAATATGGACTGCATTTATTGTCAATTAGGTAAAACCGCTCAGTTGACCAATGAACGCAGAATCTATGTGCCTACCCGGGATGTTATAGATGAAATCAGCCGCATACCTTTGCATTTTGTGGATTACATTACTTTCGCGGGACGAGGTGAGCCGACCTTGGCTAAAAATTTGGGAGAAATGATCCGCGGGATCAAAGCCATACGGCATGAGAGGGTCGCGGTGCTGACCAATTCATCGCTGATGAGCTTGCAGGAGGTACGTGATGATTTGTCGGCGGCGGATTTTGTGTTAGCCAAATTAGATGCCGGCAATCAATCATTTTTCGAGACGATAGATCAAGGGCAAGAACTTGATTTAGAAGAAATAATTCATGGCATTATGGAATTTCGTTCAAGTTTTAAAGGCAAATTAGCCTTACAGATCATGTTAGTGGACCAGAATATTGAAAATATCCAGCAAATTGCGGAAATATCCAGGCGTATAGGCGCCAATGAAATTCAATTGGATACGCCCTTCAGGCCATGTGCCATCAAGCCTCTTGAGCGTCAACGCGTCCAATGGGCCAAAAAGTTTTTTGAAGACATGCCTGTCGTTTCCGTCTTTGACGCGCCGCTTCAAGAATATACACCCATGGACGAGAGGGCTACCATGAACCGTCATGGAAATTATCGTAAAACACGTTTTTCAAGTTAAATTGTTCCCCTCCCCCTGTGGGAGGGGTTAGGGGAGGGGGGTCACATGGCCATTGCGGTATTCACTCAAATCATCAAGCGCAACGGCAGGACAGAAGAATTTAATCCGCAGAAAATCACCAATGCCCTCACCAAGGCGGGTCAGGTTTCGGGTGAATTTGGCCCGGAGACAGCCCAGAAAATGACGGTGAGGGTCATCAATATTGCCCAGCAGATTTTTATTGATAATCCGACGGTGGAAGGCATTCAGGATATTGTTGAGGATGTTTTGCTCTCATCCCCTTACCGCAAAACAGCCAAATCTTATATCATTTACCGTCAGCAGCATGCCGAAATGCGCGAAATTATCTCACGGTTTAACACGGACCTGGTGGATAAATACCTTAATCAGAATGATTGGCGGGTCAATGAGAACAGCAATATGGCCTATTCCCTGCAAGGGCTTAACCATTATATATCATCCGAGGTCAGTAAACTTTATTGGCTAAACCGCATTTATCCCACGGAAATTAAAGACGCGCATCAAAATGGTGATTTCCACGTCCATGATCTGGGACTTTTAAGTGTTTATTGCGTGGGTTGGGATTTGCAGGATTTATTGACCGTTGGCTTTAAGGGTGTATCCGGCAAAATGGAGAGTAAGGCGCCCAAACATTTACGCAGTGCCTTGGGGCAGATCGTGAATTTTTTTTATACCCTGCAAGGAGAAGCGGCCGGTGCCCAGGCATTCTCAAATTTTGATACGTTATTGGCGCCCTTTATCCGTTACGATGGATTGACTTATGAGGACGTCAAACAAGCCTTGCAAGAATTTGTTTTTAATATAAATGTGCCTACCCGTGTCGGGTTCCAGACACCATTTACTAATATTACCATGGACTTGACGGTGCCTTCATATTACGCGAGTCAAGGTGTTGTGCGCGGCGGGGAAATTCAAAAAGAGACCTATGGCGAATTTCAAAAAGAATTGGATATGTTCAATAAGGCCTTTTTAGAGGTCATGTTAGCCGGTGATGCCAAGGGCCGTGTGTTTACTTTCCCAATCCCCACCTACAATATGACCAAAGATTTCAACTGGGACAATCCCAATCTGGAATTGTTATGGAAAATGACCGCTAAATACGGGATACCGTATTTTTCCAATTTTATCAATTCCGACATGGACCCGGAAGATGCCCGCAGCATGTGTTGCCGTTTACGCCTGGATAACCGTGAATTAAGAAGACGCGGGGGTGGTTTGTTTGGGGCTTCTCCCTTGACGGGATCGATCGGGGTTGTCACCATCAATTTGCCGCGGATCGGTTACATGGCACAGAGCGAAGAAGAGTTTTTCGCTCAATTGATGGAAAAAATGGAACTGGCCAAAGAAAGCCTGGAGATCAAACGCAAGATTTTAGAAAAGCTCACCGAGGAGAATTTGTATCCTTATATCAAATTTTATTTACGCCATATTAAGGAACATTTCGGCCAGTATTGGAAAAATCATTTTTCGACCATTGGACTTTTGGGGATGAATGAGGCTTGTTTGAATTTGCTCGGGGAAAATATTGCTTCGAAGAAAGGGAAAGATTTTGCTGTCAGGGTATTGCAATTCATGCGTGATAAGCTCTTAGAGTTTCAAAAACAAACAGGTAATATTTTTAATCTTGAAGCGACACCGGCAGAGGGGACTTCTTACAGCCTGGCCAAATTGGATAAAGCCATGTTTACGGATATTATCTGTGCTAATGAAGAAGAGTACATCCATGGCCATGAACCATTTTATTCCAATTCATCGCATTTGCCGGTGCAGTACACCGACGATATTTTTGAAGCTTTAGACCATCAGGACCAGTTGCAGAGCTTATACACCGGCGGCACGGTGCTGCACGGTTTTATCGGCGAGCGCATTAATGATACACAGGCTTTAAAGAATCTGGTACGTACGATTTGTTGCCAATACCGCCTGCCGTATTTTACGATTACCCCTACTTTTAGTATTTGTCCCGGCTGTGGTTATTTAGCCGGTGAGCAGCCGACTTGTGAGCGCTGTGGGAGTGAATGCGAGGTATATTCAAGGGTGGTGGGATATTTAAGGCCGGTCAAACAATGGAATAAAGGCAAAAAGGAAGAGTTCCGCGAACGCAAAACCTATCATGTAGTACATTGACTGATTAGTTTCCAATAGGCAATGTACTAAAGGGGGTTTGGGGGAAAATTTTTCCCCCAGGTTTGGGGGGTGCTCAGTCCCGACGCTTTCAGTCGGGACGCCGAAGGGGGGCTTGCTCCCCTAGCGGAAGTGCGAAGTTGAAAGAATTAACTAAACGGAGCACTTGTGCGCATAGGCGGTTTTCAAAAATTGACGTTAGTAGATTTTCCAGGGAAAGTCGCGGCGACTGTCTTTACACAAGGTTGTAACTTTCGTTGCGGCTATTGCCATAATCCTGAATTAGTTTTGCCCCGATTGTTTCAGGCGCATATTTTGGAAGAAGAGGTATTGGATTATTTGCATGAACGCCGGGAAAAGTTACAAGGAGTTGTTATTAGCGGCGGTGAGCCTACCTTACAAAAAGGGCTGGCTGATTTTATCGTGCGGATCAAAGAGATGGGCTTCGCGGTAAAATTAGACACCAACGGCAGCCATCCGGAAGTTTTATTATCTCTCCTTGAATTAAATCTACTTGATTACATCGCCATGGACATTAAATCGTCCTTGGCCAAATATTATCAGGTTACAGGAATTGCTTGTGATACAAAGAAGATTCAGGAAAGTATTAATTTAATTATCAAAAGCGGCATTCCCTATCAGCTGCGCACGACACTGGTCAAAGAATTTTGCTCTGATGAGGATTTAAATGATATTCAGCGTTTGGTGGAGAGAGCTAACCATTATATTTTACAGCCTTTTGTCTCTTCACAAAAAATGATCGACATTCGATTGAATCATCAAAGCCAATATACAAGTTCGGAAATGGAGTTATTGAAGACTAAATACGACATCATCGTGAATCGTTAGTAAGAAATATTTAACTATTTTGCTATAAAAAATTTAGGGTGCTATAATTGCCCCAAGATGAAAAAAGACCTGGGGAAAGAATTAGCTGATATCAAAGCTGCGCTGGATGCGTCTACGATTGTGGCCATCACCGACCAAAAAGGGGACATCATTTTTGCCAATGATAAGTTCTGTGAAATCTCTAAATATTCCAGGGAAGAATTATTAGGGCAAAATCACAGGATCATCAATTCCGGTCATCACCCTAAAGAGTTTTTTAGAGATATGTGGCGTACCATTGCCCAAGGGAAGGTGTGGCAGGGAGAGATCCGTAACCGTGCCAAGGATGGCAACTTTTATTGGGTGGCTACAACCATAGTCCCTTTTCTTAAGGGTAAAGGCAAACCGTATCAATATGTTTCTATTCGTCATGAGATCACCCAACGCAAAAAGATGGAAGAAGAGATCAAAGCTTTGCCTCAGCGTATTATTCGGGCCCAAGAGCAGGAATGTGACCGCATTGCCCGCGACCTGCATGATGATTTAGGCCAAGCGCTGGCAACGCTTAAAATGATCATTCAATCCGCGTGGCTGCAGCAGGGGACAACCGCTAATCCTCCCAAAGAACATAAAAAGATTTTGGACTATTTGGATACCATCATTGATAAGTCGCGCAATTTAGCCATGCGTTTACGTCCCGCGACCCTGGAAGCTTTAGGGTTAACCACGGCGATCAATTTAATGGTTGATGAGATCAACCGCGCGGGAAAGGTCAAGATTGCTTTTACTCATAGCCCTTTGGAGAATTTACGTTTTGAATCAGAGACGATCAATGTCTTTCGTATTGTGCAGGAGGCGCTCACTAATATTGTAAAGTATGCCAAGGCGACAAAGGTCAAAGCTTCTCTGCGTGTCGTCAAAGACCGGCTTCAAATTAAAATTGAAGATAATGGATGCGGGTTTATTTTAAAGGACAAGTCCAAAGGTTTGGGATTAATAACCATGCAGGAGCGGACCAGCCTTTTAGGAGGCAGGATAGAAATTCAATCCCAGCTTAAAAAAGGCACATCAATCATCGCAGACATCCCTTGTAAGAGGGTGATTTTTTAATTTTTCCTCCCCCTTGTGGGGAGGGTCAGGGAGGGGGAGTCGTGGCAAATGTCCGTATTATCTTGGCCGACGATCATGAAATACTCCGGGCAGGGCTAAAAGGCCTCTTGGATAAAGAACCGGATTTTAAAGTGGTGGCCCAAGCCCGGGATGGCGAGGAGTTACTGGATAGGTTGGCTTCTGTCAAGGCAGACTGTGTCGTGCTGGATTTATCCATGCCTAATTTAGATGGCCTTGCCACTTTAAAAGAAATCAAAAAGAAATTCCCTAAGGTTAAATGCTTAGTCTTAACCATGCAAAAAGACCAGGAACATTTTAAGAATGCGATGGCCAACGGGGCTTCGGGGTATATTCTTAAAGATAATGCCTTTGATCTGCTTGTCATGGCCATTAAGATGGTGATGAAGGGCAAGACGTATATTTCACCGGCTATTTCCGAGTTGATTGCCGAACAGTATGTCCGCTCGATCAAGGACGGAGATATGCCTTCTTTGGAAATCCTGACCGCGCGTGAAAAAGAAATTCTGAAATTGGTGGCCCAGGGGCATGCTAATAAAAATATCGCGGCGCGGCTTAAAATCAGTATCCGCACCGCGGAAACTCATCGCAGCCGTCTCATCCATAAATTAGGCCTTAAAACCACCGCCGCCCTCGTCAAATATGCTTTGGGCAAGGGACTGATTTAACCCCCTCTTTTTTATAAAGAGGCCTGCCGCTCTCTGCGGCATGCAGGTTATCGAATTTGCAATAGTATAAACACGGTGCAAGGGGGAGTTCTTTACGTGTTACTACGTAAGCCTTTAAGTAATATACCGTATTTAATTACTCTTCCCTGGATTTTATACTACTTTCAATAATGTCTACCATCTTAATTATAGAAGACCATAAAGATTTTCGCCAGGCGGTGCGCCAATTTTTGGAAGCGAGTCATGTTAAAGCTGATTTATTGGAAGCTTCTTCCGGAGAAGAGGGGGTCTTGTTAGCCAAACGGATTAAACCAGAAATTATCTTGATGGATTTTTGGCTTAGAGGGATCAACGGGGTGGATGCAGCCACGCAAATTAAGGCAAGCGTACCGGAGTGTTCCATCATTTTGTTAACAATGTTTGATCTTAAAGAGGTACAACCGTTGGCCAATCGGGATCTTATTAAAGAATTCATCAGCAAAAGCGATTTAGTCGAAAAATTGGTACCAAGTGTTAATAAGATCTTAAACGCAGTCATAAAAATATAATCTTAAAGATTTTATGAAGATATTGACGGTCGGCATCAACCATAAAACATCACCTATTGAAACCCGTGAGAAGTTTTTTCTGACTCCATTGGAAAGGGAGTTTTTACTTTCAGAATTTAAGAATGAACCTTCGGTCATTGCCGCTATTATTCTTTCCACCTGCAACCGCTGTGAAATTTACGCGAGTGTTGATGATGATTATCAGCCTCACGAAATTTTAGAGAAATTATTCTCCATCAAGCATCAGCCGCAGACACATGAGTTTCAAAAATTGTTTTATGTCCTGGAAGGGCAAGAGGCCGTCGTGCATTTATTACGCGTTGCCTGCGGTTTAGACTCCTTAATTTTAGGAGAAAAACAAATTTTAGGGCAGATTAAGGATGCTGTACTACTTTCACGCCAAAACACAATGATGGATAAGACCTTCAATATTCTTGCCAATGTGGCGCTGGAAACAGCCAAAAAAGCCCGACGGGAAACCCATATCGATTTTGGAGGTTCTTCAGTGAGCTGGGCTTCGGTCATGATGGCCCAGAATATTTTAGGATCTCTGCAAGACAAGACTGTTTTGATCTTGGGCTCCGGAAAAATGGGCCGATTGGCGGTGGAACAGCTCATTAACAAAGGGGTTAAAAAGATTTACATCATGAATCGGACAATGGAAAAGGCGGAAGAATTAGCTAAACATAGCGGTGGGATAGCCGTTTCTTTTTGGGAAATGAAAGAAATCTTGTCGCAAGTGGATGTCTGCATTTGTTCAGCCTCGTGCGCCCATTATCTCATTGATCGTGACCTGGTTGAAAATACCGTGCGGATAAGGAATGGGCAAAAGTTGGTTTGTATCGATATTTCCGTGCCTCGTAATATTGATCCGCAAGTGGCGGAAGTTACAGACGTCTGTTTAGTGACCGTCGATGATTTGGATCGCGTGGTCCAAGACAATATTCAAAAGCGTCTTAGTGCCGCCCGGCAGGTTGAAGAAATTATTTCAAATAAGGTCCGGGAGTTTTCCCAAGTCATGGACAAAATACGAAACTATTCGTCATCCCCGAATGTTTTAGTCGGGGATCCAGGACATGGATGAGGAGGAAGCATGGAAAAAATTGTTTTAACTTTAACAGCAGTAATGATTTTTGGTTGGCAAGGATTAAGTTTTGCTGCCAGCAGCGTGGATGCGCTGATCCAGAAATTGGAAGACAAATAAGAAAGTAGGGAGAATAGAAGACTTTAAAGCATGAATAATTCGCCATTAAATTGTCCGGTTGTTTTGCAGACTGGATTCCGTATCTTCTTTCTTGGCGCCGCAGTGTATGCGGTTTTATCGATGGCTTTCTGGCTTTTGTTTTACATCGCGGGAGGAAATAATTTTGTAGCCATGCCGGTCACGGTCTGGCATGGCCATGAGATGATCTTCGGATTCACCATGGCCGTTGTCGCCGGATTCTTATTGACTGCCGTCACGAACTGGACAGGGTTGCCGACATTAAAGGCTTTTTCGCTTTTGGTTTTATTTTTATTTTGGGCGTTGGCCCGTATTTTTGCGTTTATGCCTTCGTCATTTCCTCTATGGCCTATGGCATTCTGCGACAGTGTGTTTTTTGTTTTGCTTATCATCGCCGTGATAAGGCCTATTATCGCTGTCAAGCAATGGAAGCAATCCGCCGTATTCTCAAAGTTGATTCTGATTTTCTTAAGCGGTATTGTTTTTTATGGAGCTCTTTTTAACAAAGATATCGAAAACGAGCGGAAAGCTTTACTGTTTGCGGTTTACATGCTTGTTAGTCTGATCCTTACGATAAGCCGACGGGTTCTGCCTTTTTTCATTGAACGCGGCATTGGGTATCCTGTTATATTGCGTAACAGCATGGTCCTTGACATGGCCAGCATGGTACTTATTATTGCATTTGCTATTATCGATGTGTTTTTTCATTTTCCGCTTGTTGTGAGCGTCCTGTGCGTATTGCTGGTTGTGGTCCATACATTGCGATTGGCAGGATGGTACACGTACGGAATATGGAAAAAGCCTCTTCTATGGATTTTGTTTGTTGGGTATGTCTTTTTAATTATCGGATTTTTTCTTAAGGCTTTTGCGGTGTTCAATCACCAACTGGATGATTCCGCCTTGCATGCATTTACGGCCGGCGGCATTGGTATTTTTACGCTTGGCATGATGTCTCGTGTATCTTGGGGGCATACAGGACGCAATATTGCCGATGCGCCGTCAGGTCTTGTGCTCATCTTTATCCCGATTGCCGCAGGCGCGGTTATCCGTGTCTTTTTTCCACTCTTAAATGAATCAAACTATGTGTTGTGGATTGGTATTAGCCAAACTTTTTGGATGATTGCCTTCGGATTATACCTGCTTTTTTATTTTCGTATTCTTGTCTCACCGAGACCTGATGCCGAATGGGGATGATTGTTTAATCCAAAATTATTTAGACATGGAACGAAAAAGTCTGTATAAATGTATTGGCCAAGAATTGCATGCTGAAGAAATATGAAACTAAAAATTGAAATTCCGGATGGGGATTATTGGAAACGGCAAATCAAATGCCAGTATGCCTGTCCTGTGCATACGGATGCCCGCGGGTATGTGCGCGCGATCGCGGACGGCGACTTTGAAAAGGCTTATTTGATAGCGCGGGCTCCGAATCCGCTTGCTTCTATCTGCGGCAGGATATGCGGCGCTCCGTGCGAAGCCGCTTGCCGTCGGGGAAGCATTGACCAGAGTATTTCGATTCGCGGGCTGAAAAGGTCTGCCGTGGAAGAAAGCCGCGCGGCGCTTTTAAAGCCTTTAGAGCTCATACAAAAGATCAAGGAAACTTTTCAGGACAGAAATTGCGTCGGGCAAGATGATTTGGGTGGCCTATTGAAAGAGACCCAGAGCGGCAGGCTTAAAAAAGTACAAGGCAAAAGCGTGGGCATTATCGGCTCCGGCCCGGCAGGTTTGGCCGCGGCGCATGATTTGGCGTTTATGGGTTTTTCTGTGGTCATTTATGAAATGGAGTCTGTTGCGGCGGGGATGCTTTATTTGGGGGTGCCGGCTTACCGCATGCCTCGGGAGATCATTAAGGCAGAGGTGGATGTGATCAAGGCGTTGGGGGTTGAAATTAAAACAAATTGCGCTGTTGGCAAGGATATTTCGTTGGCAGAATTAAGAAAACGCCATCAGGCGGTGGTGATTGCCGTGGGCTGCAAACGTTCAAGAACTTTACCTCTTCCGGGAGCGGATGCCCAGGGGGTGATTGGAGGCGTGGAATTCTTAAGGGACGTGGCTCTTGATTTACCGCGCAAAATTGGACGAAAAGTGGTCGTGATCGGCGGAGGCAATGTGGCGTATGACGTATCACGGACGGCGCTGCGGCGCCAGCAGATGGATGTGGCGGTCACGGCCTTTCGTGAACGCGACAAGGTGCAAGTGACATTATGTTGTCTTGAAAAGCGGCAAGAGATGTTAGCAGATGAACTTGAAATCCTCGAGGGAGAAGAGGAGGGGATCGTTCGCCAGAATGGCTACGGCCCGAAAGAAATACTGACAGAACAAACACAAGTCAAAGGAGTGGTGTTCCAAAAAGTTATTTCCATTTTTGATCAGCAAAAGCGGTTTAATCCCCAATTTGACCCGAATGACACCATTACTTTAGAAGCTGATATTGTCATTTTCGCGGTTGGCCAAAGAGCGGACATCTCTTTTATAGACCCTCAGCGGGATGGAATAAACGTTAACGAACGCGGCATGGTTGTTTGTGATCCGACTACTTTTGAGACGTCCGCACAGGGTGTTTTTTTGGCCGGTGATATCGCGCATGGCCCCCGCCTGATGATTGACGCGATTGCCAGCGGCAAGAAAGTGGCGCGATCCATTTATCGGAAAACCACGGGAATCAATTACCAATTTGAAACTGTTGAGCTTCATTTGCCCATTGAAAATTATTCACGTGAGATGGGCTATGAAAAGATCCGCCGTCATGTTTTTGAGACCGTGGATGTGAAGGACAGGATCTCTGACCCTCAGGTGATTGTCGAGAAAGGATACACGTGCGGGCAGGCCAAGGTGGAAGGTTCCCGTTGTCTGGATTGCGCTGTTAACACGATTTTTGACGGTAATAAATGTGTCCTTTGCGGAGGGTGCGTGGATGTCTGCCCTGAACTGTGTCTGAAGTTAGTCCCCGTTTCGCAATTGGATGGGGATAAATCCTTCGCTGATTTGGTTGATCATACCGCCATCATCATGGATACAGAGAAATGTATCCGCTGTAGTCTTTGCGCCATTCGCTGCCCGGTGGGGGCCATCACGATGGAACGATTCACGTTTAAGGAGGTCATGAGTGATGCTGCCAGGTAAATTATTGATGGATTTGGATAAAAAAATGAGCCGGAGGGATTTTCTTAAAGCATCGGCGATGGGGGCATGCGTTACGGCATGGGCAATGACATGCATCGGCCTTTTGAAATTTCCGATGCCCGCTTTATTACCGGACATCTCCAATAAATTTAAGATAGGCTCCCCCGAGGATTTTCCTGTGGGGACGACAAAAATTTTTTCGGATAAAAATGTCATTGTCTTTCGGGATGAAAAAGGATTATCCGCGATCTCTCTGGTTTGTACGCACTTGGGCTGTATCGTTTCACAGACAAGTCAAGGATTTGCTTGTCCCTGCCATGGATCCAGATACGATGAGCAGGGACATGTGATCCATGGCCCGGCGCCGAGAGGTCTGGATTGGTTTGAGATCAGCCAGCTGCCAAGCGGCAAACTTGTCGTGGATGCCGGCAAGAGAATCCCGGTTGGCACGAAATATACTGTCTAATTTTCCCCTCTAAAAATAATATTTCCCCTCTTTTTTATAAAGAGGGGTTAGGGGAGTTCAGGGGAGTTTATATCGATAATGGCGATTAAAGAGTTTTTTAAAAACTTTTTTGAATTACCCAAAACTTTTAGACAGTCTGTCGTGCGGCATGACAAGCCGACATCCGACCGCGCCCGCAGCCAGATCATGTTCGGCAATATTTTCCTTCATATTTTAAGTACGCGCGTCCATCGTTATTCGCTCAAGAAGACTTTTACCCTGGGATTAGGGATCATGGCAGCCTCTTCGTTTGTGATTTTACTCGTGACCGGCATTCTTTTGATGGTTTATTACAAGCCGTCGGTGGAAACTGCCTATGATTCCATCAAAGATATTCATTTTGTTGTGCCCGGAGGGCGCTTTATCCGTAATGCTCACCGCTGGGCCACGAATGTCATGATTGTCACGGTATTTCTGCACATGGCGCGCGTGTTTTATACCGCCGCCTATAAAAAAGGCCGCGCTTTTAACTGGGTGCTGGGCGTTGTTCTGTTTGTCTTGACCCTTTTATTAGGGTTTACGGGATATCTGTTGCCGTGGGACCAGCTTGCCTATTGGGCCATTACGATCGCCACCAATATCGCGGCTTCCGCGCGGGAATTAACGGATACGTTGAATATAACCGCGTATTTTGATCCGGGCGGTTTTGTAAAAGTCCTTCTTTTAGGTTCTGAACATATAGGGGATGAGGCTTTAATACGTTTTTATTGGCTGCATTGCGTCATTCTTCCTTTTGCTCTTATTGTTATTTTGGCGGTGCATTTTTGGCGGGTGCGCAAGGATGGAGGACTGGCCCGGCCGGATGAGATTAGCGAAAAAGAACTTGGGGAGACCCCCAAAGACGCGCTGTCGGATAAAGTTTTTACTTACGCGCCGGAAAAGACCTATGGATTAATGTGTATAGTTAAAGGGAAGACCCCGGTCGTAAGCAGAGGCCCCGAGCAGACGGTATCCAGCTGGCCTCATCTCGTGGTGAGGATTTTGGCAGTTTTTATGATGACGTATGCTTTCATTTGCCTTTACTCTTTTTTCTTTAACGCTCCGTTAAAAGAATTGGCCAACCCCTCAGTCCCTGAAAATCCGGCTAAAGCGCCGTGGTATTTTTTGGGCCTTCAGGAATTAGTATCTTATTCCGCGTTTATGGGAGGTGTCGGGATTCCCGGTCTGGCACTTTTAGGTCTGGCTTTAATCCCTTATTTGGATAGGCAGGATCAGGAAATTGGCCGATGGTTTGATTCTAAAGAAGGCAAGCGGGTAACTTTGTTTTCTGTGATATTTACAACCATTACGACCATTGCCATGCTTGCGTTTACAGTTAAATTCGGATGGCTAAGAAATTGGTATCCTCATATCTCCCAGCTGGTCATTATCTTCATTAATCCGGGCACGATTTTAGTTTCGGCATTTGTGATTTGGTCGTTTTACTGGATGGCGAAAAATAATTCGACACGAATGGCCGCCATTGCCTTGTTTACCTGTTTCTGGGTGTCGTTTGTGATTTTAACCTATTTTGCGGTCTATCACCGGGGGCCAAACTGGAATTTCTATTGGCTAAGCAGCCAGTGGCCGGCGCACTAAGATGAGAATAGTTATTTTGATTTCCAGTTTGATTGTTATTTTCGTCCTTTCCTTTGAGGCTTACCGCGAGAACGTTGGGAATGAATGGCACAGCTATCAGGAACAGTATAAGGCAGAGTTAAAAAAAATAGCGACAAATGACCCTGAGAAGCAATTTGCCGATAATTATGAAATCAAAATGCGCCAGATTTTCCTTCCGGGATTAAATCGCGTGGATCGCTGTATCAGTTGTCATGTGGGCATTGAAGATCCAAGGATGGCCCACGCCAGGCAGCCGCTCACCGTGCATCCTGGTGACATTCTTGAAGTTCATGAAGTAGACGCTATTGGCTGCACGGTTTGTCACGATGGGCAGGGCCGGGCAGTTACGGCAAAAGAAGCGCATGCCGTTGGTATTCCCTATTGGGAAAAGCCGATGTTATTTCAGCCCTTCCTTCAATCAAATTGTTTCCGGTGCCATAACGTCAATGAACTGCCCCAAGCCACGCTGTACACCCAAGGGAGAAAATTATTTTTTACGCATGGATGTCTGGGGTGCCATCAATTGGATGGCAAAGGAGGCCAAATCGGGCCTGACCTGAGCAATATCGCGGATGCCAACATTCACCTCAAATATCCCGTTAACGAAAAGTTAATTGATCAATTTCACCAGAATCCTAATATCGCTTATATCTATGAACGCGTGAAGAATCCCAGGACTCAACCGGTACTGACTGCCATGCCGGATTTTCATTTTTCTGAAGAAGAGATTAAATCGTTGATGGTATTTTTAAAGGCACAATCAAAAATGGCGGTCCCTTCGTCCTATTTGGCGCAAAAGGGAGAGGGTCATCAGCCCGAAGACGTCCAGGGAGGGGCCCTTTACCGAAAATATTGCGTGGCCTGCCATGGGATAGATGCCAAAGGCGGCGTCGAGAACATTAATTATGTGAAAAAAACCGTCCCTGCCTTGAATACACTGGCAGAGAGGATGTTTCTTGAAGAGCCTGCAGACGCAGCCAAGGTAGCAGAGCTATTGGAGAAAGGGGTGGACATTACAGCGATGTCTCCTCCATTAGACGTGCCGAATCGAGGCAGGGTTTTGGCCCAATACCGCGCTATCCTGAATGTTATTAAAAAAGGAAGCATGGCCGGGAAAGCGGACCCTAAAGGTCCGGAGCCATTATTGCATATGCCAAGCTGGGCCGAAGGATTGACAACAAAGGATATTGATAGTATTCTTAGCTATTTGCTTAAACTTTATCCGTGGGAAAAACAAGCCGAAGAAAATAATAAATGATCGGTGATGAGATTTGAATTTCCTACGTGCTACTACGTATAATTTTAAGTAGTTTATCGCATTTAATTATTCCTTTTGGAATTTTATACTGTATTTATTGTTTTATGGTTAAGGCAGTGAGTCAAAAATTTTTAAACAATGGGGGAGAGATGCATAAACCTAAAAATCTTTTTTCTTCAGTCATCCTTGTTATTTTAAGCCTGATTTTTTTTCAGGAAGAAGCATCGGCAGTCCCTATCTTTGCCCGCAAGTATAATACAAGCTGTATGACCTGCCATGTGGGCTTTCCAAAATTGAACGCGTTTGGGGAAGCTTTCAGGAATAATGGCTTCCGGCTCCCTAATGATGAAGTCTTTGTGAAAGAACCTCCTGTATGGCTCGGCTCAGAAGCGTATAAAAGAGTCTGGCCTAACGCGGTGTGGCCCTCAAGCATCCCAAGTAACGTGCCTCTCGCGTTTCAGATACAAGGGCAGCCCAGTTATGAGCGTACGAGAAAAACGACGAACGGAACAGCGCCGAACGGACAGGGGAGATTGGATTTTTCATTCCCACATGAAATCGTCCTGAATTCTATAACGACCCTGGGGGACAACTTCAGTTTCCTTTTAGCCTATGCTCTTTATGAAAGAACACCACAAACAGGAAACCTGGAATTAGCTTCTTTGGGGTACAATGATATTTTGGCCGGAAAATTTGGCATTCCTCATCATCTTCTTAATTTGAAGATTGGTTTGTTACAACCAGCGGCGATGCCGTTTTCAGTCAATCAGACAATGACAGGAGATACGCCGGCCATATACGGTTTCCGTATTTCTTCTAGTAATCAACCGGCCTTTTCAGATTCCCAAATGGGGATTGAATTGTATGGTGTTATTGATAAGCATACCCGATACGCGTTTGGCGTTGTGGATGGTGTCGCGGCGCAAAGTACGGGCAACTATGGCGACAACAACAGCGACAAGGATTACTACGCGAGAATAGAGCATAAATTCGGCGGCCTTTCTTATGACGGAAGTTCGGATTCCCAAGACCAGGGCCAATTGGGTTCCGGCTTTGCTTACTTTGACCAGGGGCCTTCGCTGACGCTGGGGGCAACGGGGTACTCCGGGACAGATCAAATTAAAATATCGACAGATACGCGTTCGGGGTATTACCGCGTAACCGGATTTGCCCGCGCCAATAGCGGCAGGTTTAACGTGGACGCCGTTTATCTCCATGAGACGGACAACAGTGACGTCGAGAAGTATTATGGCCTTGGGAAGAATAAACGTATCGGGGCTAGCGGGTTTTATATCGAGGGGACGGCCGCAATTTATCCGTGGATGTTTTTTGTCACCCGGTATGAGCGGTTAGTTACCGATCATATCTCCGCGTTGAGTGCCGTGGATTCCGCGGCCCCTACGGAGAATACGAGCATGTGGACCCTTAGTTTACCGATTTATCTGCGCGCGAATATCCGGGTCATCCCTGAGATTTTATCCAAGCAGGATGATCCTGGTAGACCGGATACGTACAGGATTCGTATACACTTAGCGTATTAATATTTATGTCACCCCCGAATGTTTTAATCGGGGGTCTAATTCAGAATTAATTCTGTTATGGATTCCCGCTGGAGTTTATCCCCGAATGTTTTTGGTCCTCAAACCGGACACTCACAGTTGTTCGTCGGGGACGGGAATGACAATGAAAGGGGATCACAAATGAGAAGAAATTTTAGAGTTGTCCCAGCTGTTTTGACGGTCTTTTTTAGCCTGTTTATCTATTCTCCGGTTTGGGCTAGCATTATTTCAGGCCATGTGGAATGCAAAGGCGTGAAATCCAATCAATGGGTCGTGATCTATGTGGACACCATCAGCGGGAAAGAATTTTCTCCCTCCGCTCCTGCCGTGATGAATCAGAAAGGGAAAGAATTTGTTCCTCATGTTCTTCCTGTCCTTAAAGGGACGACGGTGGAGTTCTTGAATGAGGATCCTTTTATGCATAATGTATTTTCTCCTGATGATGTGGCCGATGCTGTTAATTTAGGGTCCTGGCCGCAGGGTGAGAAAAAGTTACATACCTTTAACAAATTAGGTAACGCGGTCATGCTTTGCAATATGCACCCCGAGATGGAAGGGTGGGTTGTTGTGTTGCCAACGCCTTATTTTGCCGTAACCGATGAGAAAGGAGACTACATCATCAAGGACGTGCCTGATGGAAAGTATACGTTAAAGACATGGCATCAAAAACTTGGCCCCTCCCAGTCGGAGGCGGTGGTGGCATCAGGGGGTGTTACCAAAATTGATTTTACATTGACGAAATGAAAATAAAAATTGGATTAACGTGCGTGTGCGTTTTATTTTTTGGCCCAATAGCTCACGCGGATAAAATATATCTCCAAAGCAATGCTCAAGGCAACGCGGGTCAAGTGCTGGAAGAATATCCTGACTCGATTGTGATCAAGTTTCCTAAAAGTGAGATCAGGCGCATCGAGGCACAAGAAAAGCCTGCTTTAAATCAAACATCCGCGCAAAAGGTGATTTGGATTGATGATGGCAATACAATTACCTTGAGACTGCCAAAACAAAGCGTTCAAGTCAGTGGAATAGGAGCAACAGCGCCTGCCGGTGGGAATAGCGTCTCCTCTCTTCAAGAATTCTCCCCTCTGCCGCAAGACCGTGTCATTCAAGGGAAAGTGTTTCTAAAAGGAAATCCCCTGGCCAAGTGTAAGGTCCGGATTCTTGGGACAGGGCAACAGTCCTTTGAATCGGTTACCAATGAGCAAGGCATTTATACCTTCACCAATGTTCCTTACGGCGAATATGTTCTTTATTGGCAGCCGGAAGGGAGCGAACAATGGATAAGACGTCTGAGCGAAAATCCGGATATCACTTTAATGCCGGGGCGGCCTGTTTCAGTACGCAATATTGAAACGAACGTTAAAACAGTCAACTGATTGACTACGTACTACCACGTAGATTTTTGCGTATTTTAGCGTATTCCTTTCTGCCATATTTTCATTTATACTTAAATTGAGCCAAGACCTATGGTTTAAAGCCTTGATCGAACCTCTCATTTAGGAGGGCAATATATGAAAAATACATGGCTTTATTCAGACCAAAGTTATGTTGTTTTTCACAATATCATTGAGCAAGTGGCCGACCATGTGATGGTCACCGATAAGAATGGTGTTATTGAATATGTTAATCCTGCCTTTGAGAAAACAACGGGTTATTCTAAAGAAGAAGTTTTAGGAAAGAACCCTAGAATTTTGCAGTCAGGGAAACAACCGCTTGAATATTATCAAGAATTGTGGGGAACGATATTAGCAGGCAAGGTTTTTTCTACTAGGACGATCAATAAGAAGAAAAACGGTGATCTTTATGTGGCTGATCAGACGATTTCTCCCGTACTCAATGAATTTAAAGAGACCACTCATTTCGTATCTATTTGGAAGGACATTACAGAAATTGTCAGGATTGAAGAGCGTTTAAAATTTGAGAAGGAGAAGCTGGAAGAAATCATAGGTTTTGATGAGCAGTTAAGCAGGATTAGAAAATCAGATCAATTGATTGATTTTGTAGTGGTTAAGACTATGAAAATCTTGGAGATTGAGAAATGTTCAGTGATGCTTGTTGATGGAGAAACAAAGCAGCTTTACACCAAATCAAGGGAAGGGTTCGCGGAAGATACTCCGATGCAGATCAGTATTTCCGGATCTATTGTTGAGAAAGTGATTTTAGAAGGGCAGATTTTATTTGTTAATGACTTGGCAGGTGATTGGCGGGACAAGGATTTAAAACAGTTTTCCTATTTGGGGCGTTCTTTTATGATTGTTCCTATTAGACTGGGACAGGATGTTATTGGGGTCATTATTGTCGCTGATAAACGCACCGGCTCTAATGAAATGGGGATATTTGATAGAGTTGATCTTAAAATTTTATGCGCTATTGCCACTGAAATGGCGGTAGCTATTGAAAATGTTTCATTTTATAAAGAATTGCATTATTTAACGGTCACAGATCCGTTGACTCATACGCATAATTATCGTCATTTTGTAAATACTCTGGAATATGAGTTTAAAAGATTAAAACGATTTCATGGGGATTTGTCTTTATTGATGATGGATATTGATGGTTTTAAATTTTTCAATGACGATTTTGGCCATTTAGAAGGAGATGCATTATTAAAAGAAATCAGTCTGATGATTCATTTGAATTTGCGGGAGGTTGATGTTCTTTGCCGGTATGGAGGGGATGAATTTGTGGTCATTCTTCCGGGAACAAATAAAAATCAGGCCGTCATTGTGGCGGATAAAATAAGAAAATGCATAGAAAATGCTAAATTTCAAAAAAAAGTGACCCTTAGTATCGGTATTGTTCAATATAGAGACAAAATAACACGGCACGATCTAATATTTCACGCGGACAATGCCCTGTATCAAGCCAAAAATCAAGGCAAGAATAGAGTTTGTGTTTTTGAACAAGATTGACCATTGATTGTCCTTTGGTTAGTGTGCCGCAAGATTTCTGCTACCCGCTCATCATCAACCTGATCGAAATTATCATAAAATTGACCCAAAGCCCTAAAATATTTTGGCACGCGTAACCCAATGACTTGGCCCGCATCTTGGGCCAGCCGCTCCAGGGAGTTTAAGGACCCCACTGGTACGGCCACAATGATTTTTTTTGGTTTTTCTTGGGCGGCCGTCCAGATGGCAGCCTGTATCGTGGCGCCGGTGGCTACACCATCGTCGGTGATGATAACTGTTTTTTCTTTTAAAGGAATTTTGGGATGTATATTACGGAATAATTTTTTGCGTTGGGCAATTTTGGACAATTCATGTTTTCTGATTTTTTGAATATATTCATCATCCGCCTCTGTAACATCCACCAAAGCATCATTGAGGTATAAATATCCGTTTTCACCCACGGCCCCGATTGCCAATTCTGGGTTTTGCGGCGCGCCTATTTTTCGCGTCAAAACGATATCAAGTTCTGTTTTTAAGATTTGGGCCAATTGTTCGGCAATGATCACCCCTCCACGGGGAATGCCCAGCACTATATCCGGCTGCAGGCGCAGAACCTTTAAAGCCTGCCCAAGTAATTGTCCGGCTTCAATGCGGTCGCCAAAAGGCTTGTCGGATGATTCAATAATATTTAATTGAAGGTTTTTCATATAATGGTAGACTACCAGTATAACTTTTTGTAGTTATTTTGTTAAGAACTTTGATTTTAAATCTCCCGCAATCCTCGTGAAGTAAAAAAATACAAAAAATAACTATTAGACAATGAAGGCCGACTTTCTAATTTAGAGAAGGGACGTGAAAATGAAAAAAATACTAAGCGTTGTCATATTGCTGGCATTAAGTTCATCTGTATACGCAGGCAATCAAAGAGAGCAGGAGATCATGAAGAAGTGTACAGGGCTTGGCCATTGGTCAATGCTAAAGTGCGTTGAATTGGAAAGCTATGGTGAAGATGGTCAGCCTGCGCCAACGCATATGGCAGAGCAGTATCGATCCCTTGCCGATTTGGCTCAAGTCACTAATCCTATTCCTGCCGGTAAAAAGTCAATTGAACAGGGAAAGACAATTTTTTATCAATATTGTTTCGTATGTCATGGTGAAGGGGGAAAAGGAAATGGGCCCCGGGCTGAATATGTGGCTAGGCCGGTGGCTGATTTAACGGGCGAGAACGTCAGAAAAGAGAGTGATGGCGTTCTTTTTTGGAAAATAACGGAAGGCAATATACCCAGACCCATGCCTGTATTCAGGGCTTTTCTAAAAAAAGAAGATGTATGGAATGTGATTAATTACATTCGGACATTATCGGCTGAGGACAAGAGATAGGAGGTATAATTTCAGAATGGAATTTTTATTAAAAATTTTGATTCTGGCCGTCATTCAGGGGGCAACTGAATTATTACCGGTTTCAAGCTCAGCCCATGTTATTGTCGTAGAGAAATTAATGGGACTTGATCCGACCAGGCCTGAAATGACACTCCTTTTAGTCATGCTTCACACGGGCACTATGTTGGCGGTCATTGTTTTTTTCTGGGATTCATGGAAAGTGAATTTCTTGGCCTCACAACACGTTTTTTGGGAATCGGTAAGATTTATAACAGCAGCAACGATAGCAACAGCTTTTGTAGGTTTATTTTTGAAAGTCTTAATTGAGAAAATTATGTTAAAAGGTGTTCCGCATCCCGAAGTCGAATTGCTTTTTGGCAATTTGCTTTTAATTTCAGCGGCGCTTGCGGCAGCAGGTGTTTTGATACTTTGGGCAGGGTACAAGGAAAGCCGTTCATCAAGAGAGAAAACTACGTTGGGATTAAAAGCTGCTTGTCTCATCGGCATGGTACAAGGGATATGCTTGCCCTTTCGGGGATTTTCACGCTCAGGAGCGACGATATCTACCGGGCTAATTTTAGGCGTTGAAAAAAGAAGAGTTGAGGATTTTAGTTTTGCCCTTGCCGTTATTTTGACACCACCGGTTATTTTGAGGGAGATTTTAAGATTTTTAAAGGTACAGCATGTGTCTGTACTCCATGGAACAAGTACGATAGGCCTGTTTTTGCCGAGCGTGATCGGCATGATATTGAGTTTTATTTCCGGCATCTTGGCCCTTAAATGGCTGTCTAATTGGTTGGATCACGGTCGTTGGTATTTATTTGGTATCTATTGTTTATGCGCTTCAGTAGTTATTTTTTTACTGCAAAAGGCCCTATTGCTTCGTTAGGCGGTAGCATATTTCAGTTTGTCAGCTTAAGGGGGTGTAAATTATGCGTTTTTCCAATCTTAATGAATCTCAATTGCTGGCTTTAGCCATCACCGCGGAGGAAGAAGACGGGCGTATCTTCCGTGATTTCGCCCAGGAGCTGCGCAAGAATTTTCCGGCGACAGCGGAGCTTTTTGATCGCATGGCAGATGAAGAGTCTAATCACCGTCATCGCTTGATCGAACTGTATCAAAAGAAATTTGGCGATCATATCCCACTTGTTCGCAGGCAGGATGTAACGGGTTTTATGGTGCCGCGTTCTTCGTTGCTGTTGCGCGCACTACGCCCCGAAAAAGCGCGGGAACAGGCCGCTTTAATGGAAGTGGATGCGCGAAGATTTTACGAAGCCGCGGCCCAGCAAAGCAAGGATGCCGCGATCAGACAGCTTTTAGGAGATCTTGCCCAGGAGGAGGGGCGGCATGAGGCGGTGGCTGAGCAAATCAATGAAAGCCAAGCCGCTGCCGGGGAATTAGACATTGAGCAGAATGTCGCGCGAAGGATTTTTATACTGCATTTTGTCCAGCCCGGCTTGGCAGGACTTATGGATGGGTCTGTTTCAACGCTGGCCCCTCTTTTCGCGGCCGCGTTTGCCACGAGCAACACCGCGGATGCTTTTAAAGTAGGCCTCGCGGCTTCCGTGGGTGCCGGCATCAGCATGGGTTTTGCCGAAGCCTTGTCTGACGACGGAAAACTCAGCGGCCGGGGCACGCCGTGGCTGCGCGGGGTGGTCTGCGGGTTTATGACCGCCTTAGGCGGGCTTGGTCATACGTTGCCTTTTTTGATTCATGATTTCCGATTGGCAATGAGCATTGCCATGGTGGTGGTGGCCATAGAATTGTCTATCATTTCCTTCATCCGCTGGCGTTATATGGATACGCCTTTTTTATCGGCTTCATTTCAAGTCATTGTGGGAGGGCTTCTTGTTTTCCTGGCGGGTTGGTTTATCGGTGTTAGCTAAAGACATTTAAACAGCACAACTGGCCGACGGCCCTGCCTTAAAATAAATCTGTCAATTTAATTTAAGCTAATATATAATCAACAAACTTTGAAAATCCTGTTTTTATAACAAACACCTTTTGACAATAAACCGCTTTAAATAAGGGGGATGGGCCATGAGCCAACCACTCAAAACACAAGCAGAGAAATTGTCTATTATTGACGTCGATAAGGTTTACAACGCAAAGCTGGAAACATCGCCTTATGAGTATATCGTGGTTTCAGATTTTATTAAGGAAGAATGGAAAGATAAACTGATACAAGCTTATCCGAAGGTCAAGGCAGCTGGAAGTTTTCCGTTGTCCTCTGTGTCTTGTGACAGCGAATTTATGAAGTTGATCAATGAATTAAACTCGGATGCTTTTAGACACGCCGTAGAAACAAAATTTTCGCTGGATCTCGAGGGTAAGCCGACGATGTTTACGGTCCGCGGCAAATGCAGGCTCAAGGACGGTCAAGTCCATACAGACTCAGAAAGTAAAATCATTACGGTACTTCTTTACATGAATCCAACCTGGGAAAATCAGGGAGGAGGCCGGCTCCGCGTGCTCGGCAGCACAAATATCGACGATATTAAAAATGAGATTTCTCCTAATGTCGGGACTTTGCTTATCTTCAAGCGCTGTGATCATTCTTATCATGGGCATTTGCCTTTTGAAGGTACACGTAAGGTCATTCAGATGAACTGGGTGACTCATCAGAAATTCGTCGATCATGAGCAAAATCGGCACCGGTGGTCCGCTATTTTTAAAATATTCTCATCCTATTAAAAAGCGGTACATATGACCACTAAAACCGATGTGCCGATATCACCATGCTGGATAGTGACTGAAGGGTTGGTTGGCCTTCAGAACCAGGCCATTGGTCTTGCCCAAGCGCTAGGGCTTCCCTATGTTTTAAAGGAAGTCAAAAAACCTAAAGGCCTATGGCAATTACTCTCGCCTGACAGGCATGATTTTACTCCTCCATGGCCGGATATACTGATTTCATGCGGTCGTCAGAGCGGGCCTGTTTCAGTGGCCATCCGTCGTGCAAGCGAAAATAAAACCTTCACCGTTCATATTCAGGATCCTTTTATGGATCCCAAGCAGTTTGATGTTGTTATTGTGCCTGCGCATGATAAATTGCAAGGCAGTAATGTTTTTGTCACTCAGGGGTCCATTCACCATGTCAGCACGGAAAAACTTATTAGCGCAGCCGAGCATTTCCGTCCTCTGCTGGCGTCAATGCCGCGTCCTCTTATCAGTGTATTGGTTGGCGGTAAAAACCGGCACCAGAATTTTTCTACTGTATCTGCCCATGATTTTGCCGGGAAGCTGCTGGCTGCGGCAACAAATACCGGCGGCGGTCTTGCCATTTCTACCTCACGACGGACAGGCGCCCGGAATGAGGCAATATTAAGGCAAGATCTCAAGGGGTATCCTTCCTACATTTGGGAGGGCACAGAGGAAAATCCTTATTTAGGCTTGTTGGCTCTTGCGGATGTTATTATTGTTACCAGTGATTCCATTTCCATGATTTCCGAAGCTTGTTCAACGGGCAAGCCGGTTTATATATACGAACTGCCCAATGGTGGAAAACGGCATAAACAGTTTTGTGAAAGTTTAATACAAAGCGGTACTGCACGTCTTTTTTCAGGTACGGTAGAAATCTGGAAGAACACACCGCTGGATGAAACCCGTAGGGCGGCTGATTTCGTCCATGAACGCTATGCCGCTTTTTTGTCATCCCCGAATGTTTTAATCGGGACAGACATGGATTAACTGGATTCCCGCTTTCGCGGGAATGACAAACTATTTAACAGGATGGGAGATGACAATGCAGACATTAGCTCAAGAAATTCCTTTTAAGGTCAAAACATTTAGTAATGCTACAGGTGGTTCTGCGCTTTTTAAGGCGCTGGGCCATCCTTTGACTTCTCCCAAAATACATAGCTTGATCAAATCTTTGTCGTCTTTCAGCAGAGTTGCCGTCTATGACCCGTTGGGACAGGCCGCGGAATTTGAAGCCCTCTATGATATTTCGAAGATAAAGATCGCCGCTGTTTTCGTCCAGAATGTTAACGATATCGGAAAGCAAGTGATAGGGAATATTGCAGAGCCCATCACTGATTTTAAAAATACTGATGTTGATGCTATTTTCGTTACTGCCTTTGATTCCGCGCGCCTGACCGCTCAAATCCATCATCTGCTGCCCAAAGGGGTAAAGGTATTTTCTTTTGACGACGCGCGTCTGGCGGATGAGTTCCTTACAAACTCCCGTAATTATCTTGACAATTTGAATTTCGCTACCAATTTTGTTTTTTTCAGGGAAGAAGCGGGACATCATACACGATTAGTCACTGCCAATTATTGGGCCGGATACAGTACGAAAAATGTCGGGCTATGGTGCTGCCTGTTTGATAAAGACGGCAAGGTGCTTGGGCAATGGAATGAAAAACTTGAAAAATCCGTCCACACCATCACCATCGACAGTACCGAGGTAAGCCGGCGTTTTGGATTGAAAAATTTTACCGGCAGTTTATTTGTGCATTTTACAGGGATTGCCGGCCATGACGTAGTCAAATACGCGCTGGATACGTATGGCAACGATGACTCTGTCCTGTCCTGCACGCATGATGCCAATTCTTGGCCTGCTGATCTTTACGCGGGTCTGCCTGCACCCAGAGAAGGAGAACAAGTTTTGCTTTGGGTCCAAAATAGTCATCCATGCCCGATTCCCGCCAATGGTATTGGTTTGAGCTTAATGGGTTCGGATGCGGTGGCAGCGTACGATAAGCCGATTGCCGCTTTTGCGACCCGTGCCATAGATGTGGCAGGATTATTTCCAAAGGCCAGATGGCCGCAACAGTTTGAGGTCCATGCCGGGCGTCATTTTGTCAGGCCCCGTTATGAGATCATCGACGGACAAGGCCGGCGTCTGATAGCTCATACCAATGTCGAGCGTACTGATCTTAAAGCCGATCCCGGCATTTGTACCTTAGCCAAGGTGATGGGCAAGGGCTATATATTACCGGCACCAATCCTGCCCCTTGACCGATGGCAAAATATCGTGTTGCCGACACCGATGTCAACCTGCCAAGAGAATCTCCCGCTGACACTTATCGTTTATAACAGTAAAGGACAGCAGGCAGGGCAATACCCGCTTGGGCTATTGGACCGTGGTAATATCAAAGATTTCAATATCAACAAATTATTAGGAAAGCGCTCTGAAAAAGAATTTCCCGGCGGCTTCGGCCATATGGAGTTAGTTTATGATTTCTCCCAAGGAGGCGAGGCTGATGGTTGGCTGCACGCTTTGATGCGTTACGAGGACACCAAGAGCGGGCATAATACCGAAACCAGTTTTGGGTCGCATATTTTTAATACGGTATTAGTTTACAAAAATGAGCCGCAGTCGTATGCGGGCCGTCCGCCGGGTTTAAGCACGCGCCTTTTCCTGCGTCTGGGCCGTGATGAAGGGACAGACACATTATGTCATTTGATTTATCCGGCTTCCACGCCATGGCATGCGCAATCTGAAACTGATCTGATTCTGTTGGACGCGAAGGGAACAGAAATTTTTAAAAAGACTGTGCATATTGCCTGCAGCGGTTCTTTGCTTTGGCGCTACTACGAAATGTTTAATAAAGAAGAGCGCAAGCATGCCGGTCAAGACGCGTATATTATTATACGTGACACCACTTGCCGATTGTTCGGCTATCACGGACTTATCAAAGGCGAACAATCCTTCTGTCTGGACCACATGTTCGGCTTTTAATTCTCCTTTATGCCATCAAATTCAGATCCATCGCATCCTTCATTTCATCCGCGATCCCTTCATTTCCAGGCCTTGATCAATAAGCAGGGAAGAGTGAATGTTCATGGCACGCGCGGCCGCCAGAATCCTTTCGCGGACCTTTATCATTTTTTCTTCTCCCTGTCCTGGCCCAAGTTTTTTGCGCTTATCGCGTCCATCTATTTCTTGACGAATTTATTTTTTGGAATTTTATATTTTATTCTCGGGGTAGATACTCTTGGGGATGGACATGCCACTGGATTAGAACGTTTCAGGCACTGTGTTTTCCTGAGTATCGAGAACATGAGTACTGTTGATTACAGCCGGGTTGGGCCGGTTGGCATAGGCCCTTATATTCTGATGACCATTCAGGCGTTTTTGGGGCTGCTGACCCTGGCCGTCATTACAGGTTTGTTTTACGCCAGGTTTTCACGGGCCACGGCGCGGATTATTTTTAGCAATAAAGCGATCATCAGAAAGCATAACGGTAAATTATGCCTGTCTTTCAGGATTGCCAATGAGCGTTTAAATCAAATCGCTGAAGCACATATGGCCCTGCACCTGACTGTAAACGAAATCAGTTTAGAAGGGGAGCATACACGCAAATTCTATGATCTTAAACTGGAACGTGAACATACGCCCCTGTTTGCTTTAAGCTGGACCGTGCGGCATTATATTGATGAGAAAAGTCCTTTGTTTGGGATGGATGAAAAGAAAATGCGGGATGCTCAAATGGGTATTCTGGCTTCTGTGACGGGGATCGATGAAACTTTTTCCCAACCCATCATCGCGCGGCATTCTTATTCGCTGGAAGACATCGTTTACGATAAACATTTTAAAGACATCATTCTATGGCATGATAAAAAAGTCCATATTAATCTTAAAGGGATCCATGACCTGCATGAACCGCAGTTGACGAGGACATAATGTCCGAGTCATCCTGAGCCAACTGGCGAAGGATCTCTAAAAGAACAACATGGCAGTCGTAAAATGATAAAAGTATACACAGGATTAAAAGGTAACGTGATCTTTCTCTTTTTTATAGCGGGGGTGATCCTTTTTTTATCCATCTTTTTCTACGGGGTAGCTAAGGCAGCCCAGTTGCTTCTGCCCTTATTGATCGTCCTATCCTATTTATTGATCATCATTTTTTTATTGGGCATTCTCCCTGCAACTTTTTTTAAAGATTTGCGGCCAACTCTTTGTGTGACTTCTATGCTAATGTCTCATGCTTTGGGGGTCGCAACATGGATGATGTCTTTTTTATTTGTCATTCAAGCTTTTGGATTTTTGGGGATATTCCTCGCCCTTTTATTTCAGTTTTTGGCACCCATTGCTCTTGGTGGGGCAATGCTCAAAGGTTCTTGGGCTATCGCCGGGCATTTGTCATTGTGGATCAGTTTTACTTATGGGATGAGGTTTTATAGTCAATGGTTGTTAAATTTAAACTCCCGGAACCAGAAAAAAGGAGACATTATTGATGTAGATGCCATTGAAGTTCAGGATCAAGGAACTTTTGGGTGATTATTGTTGTCTAATGTGTGGAGGAAATAAATGAAAATACTCTTTGCTTTTTTAGCGCTGACCTTATTTGCGGCTTCGAAATTATTTTATGCGGTGCTCGATCGTCATACCCGACACTCATGAACTGAGCCCTCAATTTAGATACTCGGAGGCGACAATCAAGGTAAAGCCTATTTCCCGCCCCAGATTAAAACATTCGGGGGTAAACTCCAGCGGGAATCCATAACAGGATTAATTCTGAATTGTGCCCTTGTAAATGAATAATTGACAAGGGCTTTTTTAAAAAATAAAGGAAAATAAAGGGACACAATACTTAATTCTAAGTAAGTATTGTGCCTTTTTATTTATAAAAGTATTAATCGTATTTAGGAACTTTTTATCTATTTATTTTGTCTAACTAAAAAGGCTTTAGTGTATACTTTTTTGATTGTCGCTCCCGAATGTCTAAATCGGAGGCTCAATTTAAATGAAAAAGATTAATTTATATTTGAGTGTCGTTATTTTTTTGTTTATCCCCACTTATTTGTGGGCTGATCAGCCGCTTACTCTTAAAGACTGTTTTAAGGCAGCACTGAAAAGAAGTGAAGTTTTGAGTACTCAACATGAATTAGTTGTCCAAGCTGAGGAAACGTATCATAGGGCTTGGGGTGCTATTCTTCCGACGATCAACAGTTCTTATATTTATTTTCACCAGAATGCTCCGGGATTTACCAGTACAGGAAACACATCGACTTCCGCCGGACAACAGACTTTAGCAATCACCGCTGACCAGCCTTTGTTTAGAGGTTTCAGCGATTTTGCCGCTGTGCACGCGGCAAAAGCTTCTATCAAGTCACAGGAACAAGCCAGGCAATGGGCGGGCATGCAGCTTTATAGGGATGTGGCAGGTGCTTTTTATACCCGCTTGGCCGTCCAAAAAGATTTGAGTGTTCTGGATAATGAATTGGAGTTATATCAAAAACGGATTAAAGTGCTTCAGGACAGGCTCGCCATAGGCCGCTCCAGGATAACTGAAGTGCTCACCATTCAATCAGCCCAGGCCATACTTCGCGCCCAAAGGGAACAGGTGTTTGGTCAATTAGATGTGGCCAAAGAAGTACTGGCTTTTCTTACAGGTTTGGATCAAGACACGCAATTGGATGACACCGACGATGTTCCCTCTGGTATAGGATCATTGGATAGCTATCAATCCCAAGTAAATGCAAGGCCTGATATCATAGCGGCTCAAAAAAATGTGGAAGCGTCCAAATCCAATGTTTCCGTTGCCAAGGGGGCTTATTTACCATCGGTGGATTTGATCAGTGACTATTATGCCGAGCGGCCTAATCAAGACAATAAAGCGAACTGGGACGTGGAAATTGCCGTGACCTTGCCGATTTTTACGGGCGGGATCACCTCTTCGAAGGTAAAGACTGCGGAGTCTTTGAGGCGCCAGAGTGAAATACAATTAAGCCAGGTTAAGCGCCTGGCCCTGGAAGATGTCCGTTCATTGCACCATAACCTTAAAGCTGATCTCGCCCAGTTGGCGGCCTTTCAAGAAGCCTTTAATGTATCGGAAGAAAATTACAAAGCAAACGTCAAGGATTACGAACTTAATTTGGTCACTAACCTCGACGTACTTCAGGCGCTCACCGCATATCAGGATACACAACGTTCCTTAGAAAAAGTTCGTTACAAGGCTAAAATCGATTATAACCAATTAGAAGCATCGGTGGCCCATCGCCTGTCTTGGATGGAAGAGTTTAAGGAACTCCCCTAACCCCTCTTTATGTTAAAGAGGGGGAGATATTGTTTTCCCCCTCTTTTTTATAAAGAGGGGGTTAGGGGGAGTTAAATGCATTATGAAAATATCCGAAATATCCATAAGACGGCCTGTCTTTGCCTGGATGCTGATGTCCGGGCTCATCGTATTCGGCGGGATCTCCTTTATGCGCATGGGGATCAGCCAGCTTCCGGATGTGGATTATCCCGTGGTTTCCGTCAACATCCGTTTGGAAGGAGCGGCCCCGGAGGTCATTGAAACCTCTATTGT